>OBVG01000029.1_pt1 | contig 197968 bp, 160 predicted proteins | sample 1501271 | NCBI WGS metagenome assembly OBVG01 (sample SAMEA2579934, study PRJEB22360) | human gut metagenome | biome: human gut; feature: human-associated habitat; material: faeces | place: Denmark | collected 2008/2010 | reverse complement strand
AAAGGGTTCTGCTGCCTTATGCAAGAAATAAAAAATGGAATTGATAGAACCCACCTTAAAGAAGAGAGATAATTTGGATTTATTATTAACATTAAAAGTTTGATTCATCATGACTGAAAAATTGCAAAATGCCCTGAATGAGCAAATCACAGCAGAATTATGGTCTGCCAACCTGTATTTATCGATGTCTTTTTATCTGGAAAGAGAGGGCTTTTCCGGAATGGCTCGCTGGATGCAGAAACAATCTGCAGAAGAGATGAGGCATGCATATGCCATTGCTGGGTACATGATTAAGCGTGAGGCAACCCCGAAAGTGGACAAGGTCGATGTGGTTCCACAAGGTTGGGGTAACCCTGTTGAAGTATTCGAACATGCTTTGGAGCATGAAAAACATGTTTCCAAACTGATTGATGAATTGGTACAGGTAGCATCCGAAGAGAAAGACAATGCCACTCAGAACTTCTTGTGGCAATTTGTTCGTGAGCAGGTAGAAGAAGAAGCGAATGTACTCAATATTGTTAGTCGGCTGAGGAAAGCCGGAGACAGTGCTATCCTTTTTATGGATGCAAAACTGGGTGAACGGGAGTCATAAACCAGAATAATCAATAAAAATAAATAAGATGAAAATAGTAGATTTATTGGGAGGACAGGCTGAGTACTACCTGAACCATACATGTAAGACGATAGACAAACAACTTATCCATATTCCGGGACCGGATATGATAGATAAGGTATGGATGAATTCCGACAGGAATATACGCACCTTGGAGAGCCTGCAAGCCCTGTACGGGCACGGGCGTCTGGCCAATACCGGGTATGTCTCCATCCTGCCGGTGGATCAGGGGATAGAACATTCTGCAGGAGCGTCTTTCGCCCCCAATCCGCTTTATTTCGATCCCGAAAACATCATAAAGCTGGCCATTGAAGGAGGATGCAACGCCGTGGCATCCACATTCGGAGTTCTGGGAGCTGTGGCACGTAAGTACGCCCATAAGATTCCTTTCATCGTGAAGTTGAACCATAACGAGCTGTTAACTTATCCGAACAGCTACGACCAGGTAATGTTCGGTACGGTAAAAGAGGCATGGAACATGGGTGCTGTAGCTGTCGGCGCTACTATTTATTTCGGTTCGGAACAAAGCCGCCGCCAGATAGTAGAAGTGTCACAGGCTTTTGAATATGCCCACGAACTGGGAATGGCTACTATTTTATGGTGCTATTTGAGAAACAGCAGCTTCAAAAAGGATGGAACCGACTATCATGCCGCTGCCGATTTAACAGGACAAGCCAACCATATCGGGGTTACCATCAAAGCCGATATCGTGAAGCAGAAGCTCCCATCCAATAACGGCGGTTTCAAGGCTATCGGATTCGGAAAGACAAACGAGCGTATGTATTCGGAACTGACCACTGACCATCCGATAGACCTTTGCCGTTATCAGGTGGCGAATGGCTATATGGGACGTGTCGGATTGATCAACTCGGGCGGGGAATCCCATGGGGAATCCGACCTGCATGATGCCGTCGTAACGGCAGTAGTAAACAAGCGTGCAGGTGGTATGGGGCTGATCAGCGGTCGTAAGGCTTTCCAGAAACCGATGAAAGACGGAGTTCAACTTCTGAACACCATTCAGGACGTATATCTGGATTCTTCAATAACCATTGCATAAAGAAGAAGTATCCATGAAAAGAATAGTGTTATTACGTCATGGCGAAAGCCTATGGAACAAAGAAAACCGTTTTACCGGATGGACGGACGTGGATTTAAGCGAGAAAGGAGTCGAAGAAGCCTGCAAGGCAGGCGATGCATTACGGGAGGCCGGATTTTCTTTTGAGGCAGCTTACACTTCTTACTTGAAACGTGCCGTAAAAACGTTGAACTGTGTCCTGGACCGGCTGGATGAAGACTGGATTCCGGTTGAAAAGACCTGGCGGCTGAACGAGAAGCATTACGGCATGCTTCAAGGACTGAATAAGAGTGAGACGGCGGTCCAATATGGTGAAGAACAAGTACACATCTGGCGAAGAAGCTATGACGTGGCTCCCGCTCCGGTAGGCAAAGATGATCCCCGTAATCCGGGCATGGATATCCGCTATGCCGGTGTGCCAGATAGGGAACTTCCCCGTACGGAATCCCTGAAAGATGCTATTGGGCGTGTCATGCCTTACTGGGAATGCATCATCTTTCCCGCATTGATGTATAAGGACAGCCTGCTGGTAGTCGCCCATGGCAACAGCCTGCGCGGAATCATCAAGCATCTCAAAGGGATTTCCGATACGGATATTTCCAACCTGAACCTGCCTACGGCGGTTCCTTATGTCTTTGAATTTGACGACAGGCTGGTTCTTGTCAAGGACTACTACCTTGGAAACCCGGAAGAGATACGTAAACGGACAAAGGCTGTAGCCGAACAAGGTATGATCAGACGATAAAAGTCAGTCAATCAGACTGGATTGTATTGTCTTTTTGAATATTTTATTTATTAACAATTTAAAAAAGGAGGTAAAAATGGTACCTGTAAAAACAAACTCAAACTGGTTGCCGAGTATTTTTAACGATTTCTTCGAGAATGAGTGGCTGGCAAAAACGGGAGTTACGGCTCCTGCCATCAATGTCATTGAGAATGACAAGGACTACAAGGTTGAAATGGCGGCTCCCGGAATGACAAAGGATGATTTCAAGGTGAATGTTGACGAGAACAACAACCTGACAATCTGCATGGAAAAGAAAGAAGAGAAGAAGGAGGAGAAGAAAGACAAGAAGTATCTCCGCCGCGAATTCTCATATTCCAAGTTCCAGCAGACCATCCTGCTGCCTGAAAATGTGGAGAAGGATAAGATCTCCGCAAAAGTCGAACACGGGATTCTGTCCATTGAAATCCCGAAAATGAAGGAGGAAGAAAAACAAAAAACTTCCAAGGCTATCGAGGTTAAATAATTCCAGATCTGGAATGTCGTAAGGTCGGACAGGCTTTTCTTGTTCGGAAAAGCCGTCCGACCTTTAACAGACACTTCCGGAACAGGGAACCGGCACAACCGATGAAGGAATTCAATTTTGAAAAAGAACTACTTGGCGTACAGGACGAACTGTTCCGTTTTGCGTACAAACTGACAGCTAACAGGGAGAAGGCGGAAGACCTGTTGCAGGATACCCTGCTCAAGGCAATGCTTCACAAAGAAAGTTACAACAAGAACACGAATTTCAAAGGGTGGCTGTTTATCATCATGCGCAACACGTTTATCAACGGTTACCGGGCGGAGGTCGGTCATACCCGCCTGTACATATCCTCCGATCCTGCATATTATTCGCGGATCATGGACGAGTCCCGTACAGAGGAGGTGGACAAGAACTATGACCTGGAAAAGATACGTAATGCCATCAAAAGTGTACCGGAGTCACATTTCATACCTTTTGAGATGTACCTGTCAGGATTCAAATACCGTGAGATAGCGGAAAGAACCGGCGTGAGTTTGGGAACTATAAAGAGCCGTATTTTTCACTGCCGGAAAAAACTGAAAGCTATATTGGCAGAATGAAACAAAACAAGAACTGAGATAGATGAAAAAAGATGAATATATAGGAATTCTGACTTCCGGAGGGGACGCTTCCGGAATGAACGCGGCTATCCGTGCCGTGACCCGTGCCGCTATTTTTAACGGATTTAAAGTGAAAGGAATTTATAGAGGTTACGAGGGGCTGATTGCCGGTGAAGTGAAAGAACTCACTACGGAAGACGTAAGCAGCATTATCCAGAGGGGAGGTACCATACTGAAAACAGCCCGCTCCGAGACTTTCATCACTCCCGAAGGACGCAAGAAAGCTTATGAGATCATACAGAAAGAGAACATCAATGCATTGATAATTATCGGTGGAGACGGTTCCCTGACGGGAGCCCGGATCTTTGCGGAGGAGTATGATGTGACGTGCATAGGATTGCCCGGCACCATTGACAATGATCTGTACGGCACCGATTTTACCATAGGATATGATACGGCCCTGAACACCATCGTGGAGTGTGTGGACAAAATCCGGGATACGGCCACCTCGCACGACCGCATTTTCTTTGTCGAGGTGATGGGGCGTGATGCGGGCTTCCTGGCACAAAACAGCGCAATAGCTTCCGGTGCTGAAGCGGCCATCATTCCGGAAGACCGGACGGATGCGGATCAGCTGGAGACTTTTATCGGACGCGGATTCAGAAAGACGAAAAACAGCAGCATCGTAATTGTGACTGAAAGTCCTGAAAACAAGAATGGAGGTGCCATGTATTACGCCGACCGGGTAAAGAAGGAATATCCCGGGTATGATGTCAGGGTTTCTATCCTGGGCCATCTGCAACGGGGTGGTGCTCCGAGTGCCAATGACCGCATACTGGCAAGCCGGCTGGGTGAAGCCGCAATTCAGGCTTTAATGGAAGACCAGCAGAATGTTATGATAGGCATACGGAACAACGAGATTGTTTATGTTCCTTTTGTCCAGGCAATCAAAAAGGACAAGACTATTGACAAAAGCCTGATCCGGGTTCTTAACGAATTATCAATATAAAATAACCGTCAACATGTCAGAAGTTGCTCCTTTAATATCGGATCTTGCCATAATTCTGATTATTGCCGGTATTGTAACCGTCATTTTTAAGTGGCTGAAGCAACCGGTCATATTGGGTTACATTGTAGCCGGTATTATGGCGGGCCCTTCCGTTTCTCTGGTCCCGACTGTTTCCGATCCTGCCAATATCAAAATATGGGCGGACATCGGTGTCATTTTTCTGCTGTTCGCGATGGGACTGGACTTTTCGTTCAAGAAATTGATAAATGTGGGCATTACGGCTATCGTTGCCACTGTCACTATTGTATGTGGCATGATGTTCATAGGCTATACAGCGGGGAATGCAATGGGGTTCTCCCACATGAGCAGTATTTTTCTGGGTGGAATGTTGTCCATGTCGTCCACGGCCATCGTATTCAAGGCCTTCAATGACATGGGACTTCTCCAACAGAAATTCACTGGCATTGTCTTGGGAATTCTTGTTATCGAAGATCTGGTGGCGGTAGTGATGATGGTTGTTCTTTCCACGTTGGCGGTAGGCAAACATTTTGAAGGGAAGGAGATGCTGGAAAGTATATTGAAGCTGGCCGCTTTCCTGATTTTCTGGTCGGCATTGGGCATCTATCTGATACCTACCCTGCTGAAGAAGATACGCCGTTTCACCAGCAACGAGATTTTATTGATAACCTCTCTGGGACTTTGCCTGGGAATGGTGATGATTGCGACAAAAGCGGGATTTTCTGCCGCATTGGGAGCCTTTGTCATGGGGTCCCTGCTGGCAGAGACCGTTGAAGCGGAAAAAATCGCACATATTGTACAGCCGGTAAAAGACCTGTTCGCTTCCATATTTTTCGTGTCGGTGGGAATGATGATCGATCCTGCCATGATGTGGGAATATGCTGTCCCTATTCTCATCCTGACATTGCTGGTACTGTTCGGCCAGGTCGTGTTCGGGAGCTTTGGTGTCCTGCTTTCCGGCCAGCCGTTGAAAATTGCCATACAATCCGGCTTTTCACTGACACAGGTCGGTGAGTTCGCATTCATCATCGCATCTTTAGGCGTCAGTCTGAATGTCACGGACAAGTATCTCTATCCGATCATAGTGGCCGTATCTGTTATAACGACTTTTCTTACCCCCTATATGATACGGCTTTCGGAACCAGCATACCGGTTTATAGACATCCACATGCCTGAATCCCTAAAAGATTATCTCGTACACTATACGTCCGGGGCAATGACTGTAAAACACCAAGGTACTTGGCATAAACTGATCCGGTCTATACTGGTGTCTGTCACACTCTATCTGGTCGTATGCGTTTTTTTCATCACTTTATATTTTTCCTATGTGCATCCTTTGATTAGGAAAAGTCTGCCGGGAATGGAAGGGAACTTGTTGGGCTTCATCATCATCTTTCTTGTCATATCCCCGTTTCTATGGGCCATCATCATGAAAAAGAACAATTCAACCGAGTTCCGTAAACTCTGGACGGACAACAAGTTCAACAGAGGGCCTTTGGTATCAATAGTACTTGTCAAAATACTGATCTGCACGATTATCATGATGAGTATCATTACCCATCTTTTCAATGTTGCCTTGGGAGCCGGGCTGGTAGTCTCTTCCATTATCATTGCCGTCATTTATTTTTCCAAGCGGATCAAGAAACGGTCGCTGACTATAGAGAGACAATTTATGGCAAACTTTCAAGGGACGGATGGGAATGGACTTTCTACAGAAAGTGATACAGGTTCCACCCTTGGCAGCAATATCCCGTTCAAGGAATTACATTTGGCGGATTTCACAGTATCCCCTGATTCCATATATGTGGGCAGAACATTAAAAGAAAGCAGCCTACGCACCTTGTTTCAGATAAATGTGATTTCAATCACCCGTGGAGAAAAACGCCTGGATATACCACAAGGGAAAGAACATCTCTATCCATATGACAAGGTTACGGTCGTAGGTACGGACCGGCAGTTGGAAAGCTTCCGGACATCCATGGAACAAAAGGAGATAGAAAGGAACGGGAACGGAACATCCTCGCAGGATGAGATGGAAATAGGGCAATTTCCTGTCGAAGGAGGTTCACCATTGATCGGAAAGACGATCCGGGAGGCGGACATATCGGATAGCATCATTATCGGAATAGAGAGGAGTACCGCGAGTATTATGAACCCAGACCCTGATACAATTTTCAAGGAGAATGATACGGTATGGATTGTCGGTAAACGAAAAATAATAAAAGGACTGAATAAAGATTAGGACTTATTTAATATAAAATGTCATGGAATATTCAAGTTATAATGTAAATACCCCTCAATGGAGGGAGATTACAGTAGGTTCACATCTTCCTGCAGAACTGCGGAAACTTGCAGAAATCGCACATAATCTCTGGTGGACATGGAATGATGACGCAAAGAAACTGTATTGTGATTTGGACCCGGAACTTTGGAAAGAGGTGGAACAGAATCCGGTATTGTTTCTGGAGCGGATAAATTATGAGAAGCTGGTAGCGCTGGCACATGATGAGAACTTTGTCTATAAAATGGATGCCGTCTATTCCGCCTTCAAAAAATACGTCGATGTGGAACCGGACCACCAGCGCCCGTCAATAGCTTATTTCAGCATGGAATACGGCTTGGATGAAGTTCTTAAGATATATTCCGGCGGTTTGGGAATGTTGGCGGGGGATTACCTGAAAGAGGCGTCGGACAGCAATGTGGACCTTTGTGCCATAGGACTTTTGTACCGTTACGGTTATTTTGACCAGTCGCTTTCCATGGACGGCCAGCAGACAGTCAATTATAAAGCGCAGAATTTCGGGCAGCTTCCGATTGAAAAGGTAATGCAACCGGATGGGAAACAACTGGTAATCCACGTCCCCTATGCCGACAGTTTTGTGGTACATGCCAATGTTTGGAAAGCCAGTGTGGGGCGTATCCCCCTTTATCTGCTGGATACGGACAATGAACTCAACAGCGAGTTTGACCGCCCTATCACTCACCATCTGTATGGAGGTGACTGGGAGAATCGGCTAAAACAGGAAATTCTGCTTGGCATAGGCGGGATGATGACGCTGAAAGCTTTGAATATAACGAAGGATGTATATCACTGTAATGAGGGGCATGCCGCATTGATCAATATCCAGCGGCTTTGTGATTACATAAATGGCGGCTTGAATTTCGGGCAGGCCATGGAGCTGGTACGTGCTTCCTCACTTTATACCGTACATACTCCCGTACCCGCTGGTCATGATTATTTTGACGAAGGGCTTTTCAATAAATATATGAAGGGATATCCTGGCAAGTTGGGTATAACCTGGGATAATCTGATGGATCTCGGGCGTCACAATCCGGGAGACAAGGAGGAGCGTTTCTGCATGTCTGTCTTCGCCTGCAAGACCTGCCAGGAGGTAAACGGCGTCAGCAAGTTGCATAAATCGGTATCCCAGCAAATGTTTGCGCCGATCTGGAAGGGATACTTCCCGGAAGAGAACCATGTGGGTTATGTAACTAACGGGGTACATCTACCTACCTGGTGTGCGGCAGAATGGAAAAAGCTTTTCAAGGACAATTTTGATGAGAACTTTTTCTGCGACCAGTCCAATCAGAAAATCTGGGAGGCTGTCTATGGCATCCCAGATGAAGAGATATGGAATGCCCGGTTAAAACAGAAGGCAAAATTGCTGGACTATATCAAAAGCAAATGCAGCAAGGACTGGCTCAGGAGTCAGGTTGATCCGGCATTGAGCGTTTCCATTTTTGAGAGATTCAATCCCGATGCTCTTCTAATAGGTTTCGGACGCCGTTTTGCTACATATAAGAGGGCTCATCTTCTGTTCACGGATATAGACCGACTTACCAGAATCGTGAATAATCCGAAATATCCGGTACAGTTCATCTTTGCAGGCAAAGCCCATCCCAATGACGGTGCCGGGCAGGGACTGATCAAGCAAATCGTGGAAATATCCCGGCGCCCGGAATTTTTAGGTAAAATCATATTCTTGGAGAATTACGACATGGACCTGGCGCGCCATCTTATCTCGGGTGTGGATATCTGGATGAATACCCCTACGCGGTTGGCAGAAGCTTCAGGTACGTCGGGCGAGAAGGCATTGATGAACGGTGTGCTTAATTTCTCCGTGCTGGACGGTTGGTGGTATGAAGGATACCGTAAGGATGCCGGATGGGCACTGACCGATAAAAGTACTTATCAGAATGAACAGTACCAAAACCAGCTGGATGCCGAAGCCATCTATTATTTGTTGGAGCATGACATCCTGCCACTATATTACGAGCATGGGGGGAAGAACTATTCGGAAAACTGGGTCAAGTATATCAAGAACTCAATCGCACAAATCGCTCCCCATTTTACCATGAAAAGACAGTTGGACGACTACTATGATAGGTTCTATAACAAGCTGTCAGAGCATTTCCATATTCTGGCAGCCGATAACTTTGCGAAGGCGAAAATGATGGCTGACTGGAAAGCAAACGTCCGAAGCAGATGGGATGCCATAGAAATCAAATCCATAGAGGCTGGGAATGGGCTGAACGCCACGGTTGAAGCCGGAATGGAATATGAGGTGACGGTTGTCGTTGATGAGAAAGGCCTGGATGACGCAATCGGAATAGAATCGGTCATTATCAGGCATGAAGGCGGTCAGGATCACATATATGAGGTTATTCCCCTTTCGCCGGTTTCCAAGAATGGGAATTTATATACCTTTAAGGCAACATCCGGCATTTTCAACGCCGGAAGCTTCAAGCAGGCCTTCCGTATGTATCCCAAGAATGCTTTGTTACCTCACCGGCAAGATTTCTGTTATGTACGATGGTTTTAATGAACAGTGAAAGGATATGCAAAAACAGCGTATGAGCGGGCAAAATCAAAAAACAGATAAACGGATAGCATGGCCGATCATCATCATGAACTTCACGGGGGTGTATGACTACGAGGCGTTTGCCCGGGACAATAAGTTTATATGGCTGGACTGTCGTCATCTTTATGGCACAGAGGGCTATTGTGACAGGGAGGGTACTTTGGCTTTGAAGCGGATGATTGCTGATTATCCGGCGGAGGGAGTCCATTTCATCGATTCAGGCAATTATCATTATTTGACTAAATTCTGGACAGACAAACTCGAAACTCCGTTCTCGCTGATTGTGTTCGACCACCATCCCGATATGCAGCCACCGTTGTTTGACAACATACTTTCTTGCGGAAGTTGGGTAAAGGATATATTGGACCATAACAACAACTGCAAGAAAGTAATTATCGTAGGTGCTTCAGACAAACTGATACAGGCTGTGCCGAAAGGATATGAAAGACAAGTCCAGTTTTACAGTGAAACTACGCTCATGCACGAAGAGGGTTGGCAGGACTTTTCTTCCGGACATATCAACGGGCCGGTTTACATTTCCATAGACAAGGATGTCTTGAATCCGGCTTCGGCAGCAACAAACTGGGATCAAGGTTCTCTCAGCTTATGGGAATTGGAGAAACTGCTGGCTGTTATTCTTCAGAAAGAACAGGTAGTGGGCATTGACATCTGTGGGGAATGCTCCACAACACTCAATCTTTTTGAAGAAAAACGGGAAACCATCATGGATAGCCGGGCAAACAAAGAATTGCTCAGACTTATCCGGTCATCCTCCGGCCTTCAATAGAATTAGTTTTTTCTTGTTATTATAATTTATCATATAAAAATAATTTAGCTTTATGAAAACAATTGTTCGAAGAATTGGGCTTGTTGCACACGATGCAATGAAAAAAGACATGATAGAGTGGGTTCTCTGGAACTCGGAACGTCTGATAGGACATAAATTCTATTGTACGGGTACAACCGGTACACTAATTAAAAAAGCCCTTGAAGAAAAACATCCTGAAATCAAATGGGATATCACAATCCTGAAATCTGGTCCTTTAGGAGGTGACCAGCAAATTGGTTCGCGGATCGTAGAAGGAGAAATAGACTATCTGTTCTTTTTTACAGATCCGATGACACTACAGCCGCACGATACGGATGTGAAAGCATTGACCAGACTGGCTGGAGTTGAAAATATTGTTTTCTGCTGTAACCGTTCGACTGCGGACCACATTATTACGAGTCCCTTATTCACTGACCCAACTTACGAACGTATTCACCCGGATTATACCAATTACACGCAGCGTTTTGAAAACAAGGGAATCATATCTGAAGCAGTGGAGCAAGTGAAAAAGCGGAGAAATAAAAGTGAGAATAACATTTCCAAATGAACTGTAATAAGTAGTAGCATATTTATAAGGCTATCTAAGAAACAAGTTGTTTACATCTTTCAGAACTGGTATCTGCTGAATGGTAATCTGCTTCCACCGACCCTTCTGGTTGGTGGAAAGAAACCACTTATAAAATATAAATGAGGTTGTGCCAACGTTTTGACACAACCTCATTGTTACATTTGTATTAGTCTTTTAAAAATAGAAGATTTATAGTAAAGCGTTAAGGCATTATCCAAGTTCAGGAAATCCCCAATTTCAAAACAATAATTGGATAATACATTGGACGCTCCACGTACTATTTATATAGATTTTTATTATATATAGGCGTGGGGCTTTGTGTATTATATGTTGTTGACTTCGGAACATGGAAGGGGTAACGGTTTAACAGTGCGTTACGCCGTTAAACCGTCCGATTTTCGTTTAACGAAAACACAACTGCTGCTCCGCAGGAGCGGACCACGTTTCTCCAATAATTATTGTGTATCAGCCTATTGTAAGGCTATTTCCCTGTGGTTTGCGAGACATTCCATCAGATATTTGCCGATTGCTCTCCCTATAAAAGGATGGATATCTCTCCATAACCATGTGACTTACGCCCGTAATTCGGGGATAAGGAGGCGAATATACGAGAAATCTGCCCTTTACATGCCTTATTGTCCATTAATGGATTGTTACTTCTACACATCTACAAATGGAGAATGGCATGTAGCTGTATACGCCTGATTGTTTTTTTTCATCGTCTCCATTAATGGATTAATATTCCAGAGATTTTTAATTATCAGTTAAGTTTCTCATTAAGATCTTTCCTTTTCTAAATTCAAATCCTGATATATTATCATTCCCTTTAATCGCAAAATACAAGAAATGTAATTTTTCCTATTTTTTATTGTATTGAGCCATTGCTTATTCAAAAAATATTCTTACCTTTGTTTCAAAGAAGTTTTCTCATAAGTATGAGAGTGTAAAGTACTGAAATTAGCACAATCTCTAAATCGTTACCTGAAACTTTTCAAAACTTCCATAAGCGTTTGCCTTTCAAATCAATCCATCAATAAGATAAGAATTTAAAGTAAACTCTGCCAAGTTTATTTGGAATGCTCAGCCGAAGTGATTCGCCTGAGCATTATTTTATAATCCAAGTCAATACAAAATCGGGATGAGTGACATAACGGACCTGGTAACGTCCCTGCCGGCCTGTACGATATTCGCATGCCTCGAACTCCCCCTCTTCCGACAGGCTGAAAGGAAAAATACGAAGATGACGAATGAAATCCACCTCCTCTACTCCCATCAGTTTGAACAGTGCCTCCTTGGCCGACCAATGGAGCAACAAAGCATAAACTTCATCTCCTTCCATCATTGTGGACTCTTCATCGGAACGAATAAAACGGGAAACTACTTTCCGCACTCTGGTTCCATACTGCTCTATATCCATTCCCACCTCACAGGAAGAATGAAGCGCCACCGCTACATAACCGCGAGTATGCGAGATGCTGATATACCGGCTTCCATCCTTTAGATAAGGCCTTCCCGAAGAGTAATAAGCTATCTCCTTTTCTTCTCCACACAAAGCCTTCAGCAGCACACGTACCGACAACCATTCATGCTTCCGTTTTTCGGAAAAAACAGCCAGTTTCTCCCTATACCAGTCTTTATGCTCCAACGATGCCAGCAGTTGTTCCGTTGTTTCATCAGACTTCCATATTCCAAGCAGAAATTCCCCTTCGCTATAAGTACGGTATAAAGGCATGATAAAATCTATTTCTTTCCTTCTTCCATTTCCATGGAGTGGGAAGGGTCAATGATAACTTTTACTTTCAAAATGCGGCGCGTATTCATTTCAAGTACCTCAAAATGATAATTCCCGTAATCCAACCGCTCGTGCAATACAGGAAACTCCCCTTTTATTTCCAGCAACAAACCGGCCAAAGTGTCCGCATCTCCTTCCACTTTCTCGAAAAGAGCGGGATCAGCTTTCATAATTTTATAAAAATCGGACAGTAAGGTTTTTGCCTCGAATATATAGGTACGGTCATTCAGTTTCACATACGTACGCTCTTCATCATCGTATTCATCATTAATCTCTCCCACAATCTCCTCGATGATATCCTCCATTGTAACAATACCCGAAGTACCTCCAAACTCATCGACAACGATGGCAATATGGATCTTGTTTGCCTGAAAATCACGCAAAAGGTCATCAATCATCTTTGTTTCAGGCACAAAGTAAGCGGGACGGACCAATGTTTGCCAACGAAAGTTGTCGCCTTTGCCCAAATGAGGAAGCAAATCCTTTATATAAAGAATCCCCTTTATATTATCCCGCGATTCGGCATATACCGGAATACGGGAATAGGCATTTTCCACAATGCATTTCAACACTTCGGAATAAGGGGTATTGATTTCCAAGTCCACCATATCCAGCCGGGAAGTCATCACTTCCTTGGCCGTTTCCTCACCAAAACGGATAATACCTTCTAGAATATTGCTTTCCTCTGAAATCTCACTCTTGTCCGTCAATTCCAAAGCCTGTGAAAGCTCGTCGACAGAAATATTATAATTCCTTTTTGCCACACATCTGTTCACCAAAAAGGAAGAACGGACCAGCAATGCCGACAAAGGTGAAAAGAATTTCTTTAAAAAAGAAATGGCAGGAGCTGCCTTACGGCAAAACTTCAACGTGTTCTGTGCCGAATAAATTTTAGGCATGATTTCACCAAAAAGCAATAGCAGAAAAGTAAGGACAACCGTTATTAGCAGGAATTCCAGAATCACGGAATTTCCAAAGTGTATGGTGCTGGCAAAAAAATAATTGCACAGCATGATAATGGTTACATTGACAAAATTATTAGAGATAAGAATAGTCGCTAACAAGCGTTCGGAATCATTCAGCAGGGCGCTGATACGCCTGTCCGAAGTATGTTTTCCTTCCTCTATCTCACTTAAATCAACAGGTGAAAGGGAAAAGAAAGCTATTTCCGAAGCAGACACAAAGCCTGAGGCATACAACAATAAAACAGCTAATAAGATAGCTATGATGGCTCCTATGGTAGGAGCCGTTACGGTTACACCGTCAAATAAATCCGCCAAGCGGCATAAATACGAGTCAGGGTCCAAGGAATCTGGTTTTAGTTAAACATCAAGTTCTCTTACTTAAAAAGGTAAATCGTCTGTCAGGCTATTATCCGAAGTTTGCTGTTGTTGCGGAGCTACTTGTGCAGACATCTGCTGCCGGGATACCGCTTGTGCCTGCACATATCCCGTACCCGGTTGCTGTGAGGCGTTACGCGGGGTCAACATCTCCATATTATCAGCAAAAATCTCGACAATGGTGCGTTTTATGCCATTCTGATCATCGTATGAACGGCTACGGATTTTTCCTTCTATGTAGAGTTTGTCGCCCTTACGGACATATTTTTCCGCAGTTTGAGCCAGCCCTCTCCATAACACGATATTATGCCATTCCGTACGTTCGGGAACCTGTGTTCCATTCTGCAACGTATAGGCACGATCGGTGGTAGCCAACGAGAAAGTGGCAACGGCAATGCCGGTATCCAAATATCTCACATCAGGGTCCTTTCCTACATTTCCAATCAAAATGACTTTATTTACTGACATTCTATTATTCCTTTTTAATTATTAGGCTCCAAAATTAGCGAAAAAAACTGATTCACCAAACGCGATACGGCAAATTTATGCAAATCTTCCACGCTTATTCTCTGATACTTCGCAAAAGAAGCCGAATTCTCAGGGAGAATCACTTCATAAAAATTTGCGTAAATCACCCGGTGGGACAACACGTGCTTCACCCCTTTCCGCACCAGCCGCACTATGGGCTCCTCTCCCCCGGACAGCATCCCGCGAAACTGTGGCGATGCATACAGTTCCTCTTCCGTCCATTCACGATCTGTTTCTACCAAAGGCGGTTCATACAAATTTTTCCATATATCATTTCCGCTGCGCTTATGTATAAAGGTATACGCGCCCATGCGTACATATATATAATTAAAATAACGATTGGTCACCTTGATTTTATGTTGCTTCACAGGCAAAGAGCTGGCAATCCCCTTCAGGCGCGCCACACAAGAATCGCTTAGCGGACAAAACAGGCAGTCGGGCGCCACCGGAGTACACTGCAAAGCTCCAAAATCCATGATAGCCTGGTTATAGAGACCGGGACACTCACAGTCCAGCAACTCATCGGCAATCTGGACAAACAGTTTCTTTCCTTCCGTCGAATCAATGGGAGTATCAATGCCCAACCAGCGGGACAGTACCCGGTACACATTACCATCCACCACAGCGTATGGCATATCGTAAGCAAATGAACAAATAGCCGCCGCCGTATATTCCCCCACTCCTTTCAAAGCACGCACCCCGGCGTATGTTACAGGAAACCCTCCTGCCTCTGCCATCCTTCTGGCCGCAGCATGCAAATTTCTCGCACGAGAATAGTACCCCAGCCCCTGCCAATATTTCATCACCTCATCCTCATCGGCTGCAGCCAGTGCGAACACATCAGGAAAACGAGTCACGAAACGTTGATAGTAATCATATCCCTGAGCCACACGGGTTTGTTGTAGAATAATCTCCGAAATCCATATCAAATAAGGATTTTTTGTCCTTCTCCACGGCAAATCACGTCCGTTTTCCCTGTACCAATCTATCAATTTTCTGCTAAAATTCTCCATATCAGTATTATATAAAAGTACATTCTATGCAATATTTCCGCAAAAGTAAACCAAGAAAATGGAAGAAGATGCTTTTTTTAGGAAATTTATTCTGAATATATTTCTTAAAGAGGGAGAAAAGCTATATATTTGCAGTCCAAAAAATTAAGATATAAGTATAACAATAATTATTTAGCGAAATGACTAAAGCAGATATCGTAAACGAAATTACGAAAAATACCGGTATTGACAAGGTGACAGTGTTAACCACACTTGAGGCTTTCATGGATACAGTAAAGGATTCATTGTCTAAAGAGGAAAATGTGTACCTGCGTGGTTTTGGAAGTTTTGTAGTAAAGAAAAGAGCTCAGAAGACTGCTCGCAATATTTCAAAGAACACTACAATCATTATTCCGGAGCACAATATTCCGGCATTTAAACCAGCTAAGACATTTACATTATCAGTAAAGAAATAATAAACAAGAGTATTAACCCATAAAATTTGAAGCTATGCCAAGCGGAAAGAAGAAGAAAAGACACAAAATGTCTACTCACAAGCGTAAAAAAAGACTAAGAAAGAACAGACATAAAAGCAAAAAATAATTTGTAGTCTGTCTGTGACGACAAATAAAGAACAAACCTTGCAAAGCAACAAAAGTCTTTCGGGTTTGTTCTTTGTTTAATGAGGAAAGTGAACAATTTAAGAATACAAAAGTGACAAGCGAACTAGTAGTAGACGTACAACCCAAAGAGATTTCCATCGCACTCCTTGAAGATAAAGCGTTGGTGGAATTTCAGAAAGAAGGGAGAAGTGCTTCCTTCAATGTGGGAAATATGTATTTGGGACGGGTAAAGAAACTGATGCCCGGCCTTAATGCCTGTTTCGTGGATGTCGGCTTTGAAAAAGATGCTTTTCTTCATTATCTAGACCTAGGTCCTCAATTTCATTCTTATCAGAAGTATCTGAAGCAAGTTTTAAGCGACCGTAAAAAACTTTTTCCCATCACAAAAGCTACTATGCTGCCTGATATCGAAAAGGAAGGGACGGTTTCAACCACCCTCCAGCAAGGTCAGGAAGTTATTGTGCAGATTGTAAAGGAACCTATCTCGACCAAGGGGCCCAGACTAACCTGCGAATTGTCATTCGCCGGACGTTATTTGGTATTAATCCCTTTCAACGACAAGGTTTCGGTATCACAAAAAATTAAATCGAGCGAAGAACGCGCCCGTCTGAAACAGTTATTGCAAAGCATCAAACCGAAAAACTTCGGAGTGATTGTACGCACCGTAGCGGAAGGCAAAAGGGTGGCCGAGCTTGATGCAGAGCTTAAAGTCTTGCTGAAACATTGGGAAGAAACAATCACTAAAGTACAGAAGGCTCCCAAACTGCCGGCATTAGTATACGAAGAGACCAGCCGCACGGTAGCCATGTTGCGCGATCTTTTCAATCCGTCTTATGAGAACATCTATGTGAACGATGAAACGGTGTTCCATGAGATTAAGGATTATGTATCACTTATCGCCCCTGAACGGGCCGAAATCGTAAAACTGTACAAAGGTCAGCTTCCCATATTCGACAACTTCGGTATTACCAAACAAATCAAATCCTCTTTCGGAAAAACCATTTCGTATAAGAGTGGAGCTTACCTGATTATTGAACACACAGAAGCGCTTCATGTAGTGGATGTCAATAGCGGAAACCGCTCCAAATCTGCCAACGGGCAGGAGGCTAACGCACTGGATGTAAACCTGGGTGCCGCCGACGAACTGGCACGCCAGTTAAGATTGCGTGATATGGGTGGCATTATCGTGGTTGACTTCATTGACATGAATCTAGCAGAGAACCGGCAGAAACTGTACGAACGTATGTGCCAAAACATGCAGAAAGACAGAGCAAAACATAACATTCTGCCCCTCAGTAAATTTGGATTGATGCAAATTACCCGCCAACGCGTGCGTCCTGCCATGGATGTCAACACCAATGAAACCTGCCCCACCTGCTTCGGGAAAGGTAGCATAAAGCCATCCATCCTTTTCACGGATACTTTGGAGAGTAAGATTGATTACCTAGTCAACAAATTGAAGATAAAGAGATTTACGCTGTACATCCATCCGTACATCGCAGCATACGTGAACCAGGGACTGGTTTCCCTGAAGCGCAAATGGCAAATGAAGTACGGATTCGGAATAAAGATTATCCCCGACCAAAGTCTGGCCTTCCTGCAATATCGGTTCACCGATGTTCACGGTGAGGAGATAGACATGAAAGAGGAAATTGAAATCAAGTAAAAGAAAAGGGAGTGATCTTCAAAAGTCACTCCCTTTCTTTATTTCACTACTTTGGTATTCAAGGCTTGATTTCGAAATTCCACAAACTCGAACAACTTGTCACATTCTGCCGATTATAACTTGCCCAACCATCAACAAAACTGGCAAAACAACAGACCATCTGCTGCCTCTACTTTATTTGCCTTGCTTATAATCTTTCACTATTCCCTCCGCAATCCAATTTGCCAATGCCTGACGGTTATTCTTCAGAACCAGCCGCTGTTGGTCACGCTTGTTCCGGATATTTCCCAATTCCAGAAACACCGCTACAGGAGTAGTATTACGCAATACATACAAATTACGTTCACTCACCGTCCCGCGAAAACCACGGTTTGGCTGATGCTTATCATATTTCTTATCAAAGGTACGGTGCAAGTTGTTGGCCAACCGCTTGCCCTTTATACTCTTAGGAGCGTTATAAAAAAACACATCCGTCTGCTGTCCTTGGCTGCGACTGTCCACATGAATAAATACAGCTCGTTTGTAATTGCTCTTATCCTTCCGATATAGTTTATTCACCCAGTCACAACGTTGCTTCAAACGAGCCACCTGATTCAAGGGAATAGGGTCTCCCATGCAAGTTTCACGCTTACTGTTTGCCAGGACATGACCGTCACGAATACCATCCTTCTTATCTTGAATGATAATATGTACCTTCGCACCGCGTGACAACAACTCACGTGCCAACCGCAGAATAATATCGTATGCATACTCATCCTCATGCAACTGACGCCCCTGATAGATACCGATGGCCCCAGGATCAGGGCCTCCGTGCCCACTCACCAAATAAAAACAAGCTCCGCTTAATTCATTAGATGTAATCTGATAGGTGGCATACTCCTTTCCAAATAAAGACTCCTTGCCGGTACGAGGCTTTTTCTTTGCCAGAAGCGGTGATAGAACAAAAAATAAAAATGTAACAAATAGTACCGATACCCTCATTGCCTGTTATTTTTCTCCCAACATTTCATCTATCTTCTTGCACAAAGAAGAAAATTCCTCTTCATTGTACAAACGGGTCAGCATGACAATCTTGCCCGCTTTGTCAATCAACACATTACGGGTGATACCCGCCTTACGATCCGCATATCTGGCAAAAATATCAGCCCCCGGATCAAGGGCCAACGGATAGGTCACGCCGGTACGTTTGGCAAAAGCCACTACAGTTTCCAAAGGTTCGTCCCGATCCACTCCAAAGAGAGCAAACGCTTTATTATCCTTATGTTTCAACCAGATATCTTTTTCAATAAAAGGCATCTCCTTTCGGCAAACTCCACACCAACTGGCAGTGAACTGAAGCATCACTACCTTGCCACGCAAATCAGAGAGTTTTACTTTCTGTCCGTCTGTCAGCTCCATTTCAAAATCGGGAGCCATATCCCCTACCTTTACTATATAACCAGCATTATCAGGAGTAACCTGTTGTGCCTTCACCGGCTGGCTCAGCAAACATGCGCAAACCAGCAACATCAGACTCATAAACTTCTTCATCGTTATTCTCTATTTTTATATATTCGCTACAAAGATAGGCTATTCCATCATTTTTTCGTAATTTTGCCACCCAAAATAACTACCAACTTATCAAGAAGATGAATATTTTTTGGGATACAATCACTCATTATAATGCGGGTACGTGGATTTATCAAGTTATTATTACCCTTATCGGCATTATTTTAACCTGTTCTCTATTCAAAAAACCTACAAAAAAAATAAAGGTAGCAATGAAGTTATACCTTATATTCTTGAATGTATGGATAGCTGCCGTGTATTACATGATTTATTGTGAACCAAGAAGTTATAACAGTGCTTTGGCAGGATTTTGGGGAATCATGGCCATCTTCTGGATTTATGACCTGAAAGTAAACTACACCCCTTTTGATCAGACTCACAAACATACCGCACTAGCCGTCCTGCTTTGTATGTTGCCACTGGCCTATCCACTCTTCTCCATTATAAGGGGGATGAGCTTTCCCATGATGACCTCACCTGTAATGCCTTGTTCGGTAGCGGTTTTCACCATCGGACTGCTGCTGGCATTTTCCAAACGAGTCAATATCTTTCTCGTCATGTTTCTCTGCCACTGGGCGCTGATCGGTTTCACCAAAACTTACTTTTTCCATATTCCCGAAGATTTTCTGCTGGCAAGTTCGGCTGTACCAGGACTTTATCTGTTCTTTAAAGAATACACAGCTTCCCATCTGCATACTTCTACCCTTTTCCGTGCCCGTATGATTAATCTCGCCTTAATTATTGCTTGCGGTGCAATCGGTGTGCTGTTCATGATATCTATGGTGTGCGAACTAGCTCAAGAACAGGCTTTATCGAAATAAAAACACGTCTTAATGAGGTACTTTGCAAAATCTTTCGTACTTTTGCCAACAAATTGAGTTAATGTTTTAACAGGATGAACGTATTAGAACTAAGTGAACAGGAGATTATCAGACGAAACAGTCTGAATGAATTGCGCGCTATGGGCATCGAACCATACCCCGCAGCTGAGTATGTAACCAATGCATTTTCTACAGATATAAAAGCTGAGTTCAAAGATGATGAGGAACCTCGCAAAGTATCGGTAGCCGGACGTATGATGAGCCGCCGTGTGATGGGTAAAGCTTCATTCATCGAATTACAAGACTCAAAAGGCCGTATCCAGGTATATATCACTCGTGACGACATCTGTCCGGATGAAAATAAAGAATTGTACAACACAGTGTTCAAACGTCTGCTGGACCTTGGTGACTTCGTTGGTATAGAAGGATTCGTATTCAGAACCCAGATGGGTGAAATCAGTATCCACGCTAAAAAACTGACCGTACTGTCCAAGTCTATCAAACCACTTCCTATTGTAAAATATAAGGATGGGGTCGCTTACGATAAGTTTGAAGATCCCGAACTGCGTTACCGCCAGCGTTATGTGGATTTAGCCGTAAACGAGGAGGTAAAAGACATCTTCATCAAACGCAGCAAGGTATTCAGCTCTATGCGTGAATATTTCAACTCAAAAGGTTATATGGAAGTAGAAACTCCGATTCTGCAATCCATTGCCGGCGGAGCAGCCGCACGTCCGTTCATTACTCATCACAACGCACTGGACATGCCGCTGTATATGCGCATCGCCAGCGAATTGTACTTGAAAAGACTTATCGTAGGTGGTTTCGAAGGTGTGTATGAAATAGGCAAGAACTTCCGTAACGAAGGAATGGACCGCACACACAATCCGGAATTCACCTGCATGGAGATATACGTAGCCTATAAGGACTATAACTGGATGATGGAATTTACAGAAAAGATGATTGAAAAAATCTGTCTGGATGTAAATGGAACCACTCAGGTAAAGGTAGGCGACAACATTATTGATTTTAAAGCCCCGTACAAGCGTGTCACTATGCTGGATTCCATCAAGGAACACACCGGCTATGACCTGACAGGCATGAACGAAGAACAGATACGCGAAGTTTGTCAGAAACTGAACATGGAAATTGACGATACAATGGGTAAAGGCAAGCTGATTGATGAAATCTTCGGAGAATTCTGTGAAGGTACTTACATCCAGCCTACTTTCATCACCGACTATCCGAAAGAAATGTCTCCGCTGACAAAAATACACCGCAGCAATCCGGATTTGACAGAGCGCTTCGAACTGATGGTAAACGGCAAGGAATTGTGTAACGCATACTCTGAACTGAATGACCCGATTGATCAGTTAGAACGCTTCGAAGAACAAATGAGACTGAGCGAAAAGGGAGATGACGAAGCGATGATTATTGACAAGGACTTTGTCCGTGCGTTGGAATATGGTATGCCTCCCACTTCGGGGATGGGCATCGGTATGGACCGTCTGACTATGCTAATGACCGGACAGTCTACTATTCAGGAAGTTTTGTTCTTCCCCCAGATGCGTCCCGAAAAGGTTACTCCGAAAGACACTCCCGCCAAATTTATAGAATTGGGCATTTCAGAAGACTGGGTTCCTGTCATTCAAAAGGCAGGCTATAACTTGGTGAGCGATATGAAAGAAGTGAACCCGCAGAAGTTACACATGGACATCTGTGGCATCAATAAAAAATATAAATTGGAACTGACCAATCCTACGGTGGACGAAGTTGCCGGATGGATTGCGAAAATTGAGAATTGAGAATTAAAAATTGAGAATTATTCCAATTGTCAATTATCCATCATAAATAATAAGCATGAAATTGCCCGGTAAAATAGCGATAATGGGTGGTGGCAGCTGGGCCACGGCTATTGCAAAAATAGTCCTGGCTCAGGCTGACTCAATCAACTGGTATATGCGCCGCGACGACAGAATCGAAGAATTCAAGCGTTTGGGACATAATCCGGCTTATCTGACAAGTGTGCGCTTTGATATAAAGAACATCAACTTTTCATCAGATATTAATAAGGTGGTAAAGGAATCAGATACTCTGATATTTGTTACCCCCTCTCCTTATCTGAAAAGCCACCTGAAAAAGCTGAAAACCAAAATAAAGGACAAGTTCATTGTCACTGCTATCAAAGGTATCGTTCCTGACGAGAACCTGATTGTTTCCGATTATTTTCACCAGGTATACGGTGTTCCCGAAGAGAATATAGCCGTCATCGCCGGTCCGTGCCATGCAGAGGAAGTAGCCTTGGAGCGTCTTTCTTACCTTACTATCGGATGTAAAGACATTGACAAGGCGAAAATATTTGCCCGCCAACTGGCCGGACATTATATAAAAACTTCTGTAAGCCCGGATGTGGCAGGTATAGAATATGCTTCTGTGTTGAAGAATATTTATGCCATCGCCGCCGGAATTTGCAGCGGTCTGAAATATGGAGACAACTTCCAGGCCGTATTAATATCGAATGCCATTCAGGAAATGAACCGCTTCCTGAATACCGTACATCCCGTAGAACGTTCTATTGACGATTCCGCCTATCTGGGTGACCTGTTGGTAACGTCTTATTCCAATTTCAGCCGGAACCGCGTATTCGGGACCATGATTGGTAAAGGTTATTCCGTAAAAAGCGCACAGATAGAAATGGAAATGATTGCCGAAGGATACTACGGAACGAAATGTATCAAGGAGTTAAACAAGCACTTGCACGTGAACATGCCTATCGTAGATGCCGTATATAATATTTTATATGAGCGCATCTCGCCCATGATTGAGATTAAATTATTAACTGATTCATTCAGATAAAATATCAGATACAATGAAGAATATTAGTTTAAACATCGACAAAGTAGCCGGTTTTGCTTCTAAGGAAACAATCGCTGCTTACGAACCTCAGGTGAAAGCCTGCATGGAAACATTGGAAAACGGTACAGGTAAAGGTAATGACTTCTTGGGTTGGTTGCACTTGCCATCGTCTATAACAGCCGAACATTTGGCTGACTTGAAAGCTACTGCCCAGGTTCTGCGCGACAACTGTGAAGTAGTAGTAGTAGCAGGTATCGGTGGAAGCTATCTGGGAGCACGGGCCGTAATCGAAGCTTTATCCAATAGTTTCCAATGGTTGAAAGCAAAACAAGACGGACCCGTCATCGTATTTGCAGGCCACAATATCGGCGAAGATTATTTGTTCGAATTAACTGAATACCTGAAAGGTAAAAAGTTCGGTGTAATTAATATTTCCAAATCTGGTACTACTACGGAAACCGCTTTGGCTTTCCGTTTGCTGAAAAAACAGTGTGAAGACCAGCTTGGAAAGGAAATGGCGAAGAAAGTGATTGTTGCCGTTACAGATGCCAAGAAAGGTGCTGCACGTGTTACAGCAGATAAAGAAGGATATCAGACTTTCATTATCCCCGATAATGTAGGTGGCCGTTTCTCTGTCTTGACTCCGGTAGGTTTGTTGCCTATCGCAGTGGCAGGTTTCGACATCGAAAAATTAGTGGAAGGCGCACGCACAATGGAAACAGTATGTGGGCCGGCTACTCCGTTTGCCGAAAACCCTGCTGCCGTTTATGCCGCTACCCGCAATGAATTGTATAAAAACGGCAAGAAGATTGAGATTTTGGTAAACTTCAATCCCAAACTGCACTATATGAACGAATGGTGGAAACAATTGTACGGTGAATCCGAAGGCAAGGACGGTAAAGGTATTTATCCGTCTGCCGTCGACTTCTCTACCGACCTCCATTCTATGGGACAGTGGATTCAGGAAGGTGAACGTACTATCTTCGAAACAGTTATCTCTATCGAAAAGCCGGAACATACACTTCAAGTTCCTTCGGACAGCGAAAATTTGGATGGCTTGAATTTCCTGGCAGGAAAGCGTGTGGACGAAGTGAACAAGATGGCAGAACTGGGAACTCAGCTGGCACACGTTGACGGTGGTGTACCCAATATGCGACTGATTGTGCCCGAGCTGAATGAATATTATCTGGGAGAAATCATCTATTTCTTTGAAAAAGCTTGTGGTATCAGCGGTTATTTGCTGGGAGTAAATCCGTTCAACCAACCGGGCGTGGAAGCATACAAGAAAAATATGTTTGCTTTGTTGAACAAACCGGGATACGAAGAAGAGTCTAAAGCCATCCAAGCTAGATTATAATCGTCAAGAACCTATAAAGAATGCCATTTATCAATGTCATTCTGAATGACAGTGAAGAATCTGAAAGCATCCACCAAGTGCTTGCAGATTCTTCACTTTGTTCCAATCCAACGGTCACAACCGTTGGAAGTAATAATTATACATTTATTCTATGTTTAAAGAAGCGATAAATAACTATCTTCATGCTCATGGATACGAATCCATCGACCTGAAAGCCGTATTATTCGATATGGACGGAGTGCTGTTCGACTCCATGCCCAACCATGCTGAAGCATGGCATAAAATAATGAAACGCTTCGGTTTCGGCCTCAGCCGAGAAGAAGCTTATATGCACGAAGGGCGTACCGGTGCATCTACGATCAATATAGTAAGTCGCCGGGAGCGTGGGCATGATGCTACAGAAGAAGAAATAAAAGCCATCTACCAAGCCAAAACTGAAGAATTCAACAAATGCCCCAAAGCAGAACGAATGCCCGGCGCACTGGAAGTATTGACTAAAATAAAGAGCGAAGGACTGACTCCGATGGTAGTGACCGGTTCGGGACAAACTTCGTTATTAGACCGGTTAAATCATAATTTTCCGGGCATCTTCCAAGCAGACTTAATGGTTACCGCCTTTGATGTGAAATATGGGAAACCAAATCCGGAACCGTATCTGATAGCCCTAAAGAAAGGCGGCTTCAAACCCAATGAAGCGTTAGTAATAGAAAATGCACCACTAGGTGTACAGGCGGGAGTTGCCGCCGGTATTTTTACTATCGCCGTGAATACAGGACCATTGCACGACAATGTATTACTGAATGAAGGAGCGAATTTACTTTTTCATTCCATGCCCGACTTCAATAAAAATTGGGAAACACTACAATCTGCATTAAAACAAGATTAAATTTTGCAAGAATTCTTCACAATCAATAAAAAAGAGCTCCTTGCTTTCACCTAGATGAAAAACAAGGAGCCCATATTATATAAAAAATCACAGCCTATCAAAATACCTGAACCTACTTTAAAACTTTGCGTAACCAAGGAATAACCAGTTCGTTTTTAAAATAATGAGAAGGAGGATCTACATTGACCGTTTCGAAATAGGTCTTTGAATCCAGTCCTTCATCAAGGTGCTCCACATCTTTTCTAACTGCCTTATCAGCAAACTTCGGATAATGATGAAACTCCGCATTTTCCGGTTTTCCACTAGCAGCATAAGCAGATTGCACCAAACGGAAATCACGGTCCAACCCTCCCTCTGTAAAAATGATAGGACGAGGAGCTAATGACGCAACAACATCTGGAAAATTAAAATACCTCCAATAACCAGGTATCAGATGACGGATAGAATTTGGAAAAGGACGCCTGTTTTCCTTGTCAGGTTTAGTCATCACAACGGCACGTTCTTGAGTCTGGCATAGAAAATCATTGTACACAAAAGCATAAATGTCCTTATCCAACACCCCCAAGACCATCATCGGTTCTGTACCTAATGAGAATCCGCTAATCACAATCCTGTCCTTTCGGATATAAGACTGGTCTTTCATCCAATTCAGCACTTGCATATCCAGATAAGAAGTATACCCTAGCCAACTCCATCCCAGTTCAAGCAAAAAACGGGAAACAACATCATAGTCATAATTCCATCCTTTATCATAACATTCCAAATCGGAGGCTTCTCCGGCAGCGGCATTATCCACCGCTACCGCCACATAACCTTCTTTAACCATATTCAAAGCCATACTTACTTTGGGATTATTATAATCCTCAGTTAACTTATCACAGATGCCGGGCTCACCGGCCAATCCTTCTTTGGTCCTTCCGGAACCCGGAATGCACAAGACTCCGGGTACTGCACCCTTCAAATGTTCCGGTTTCAAAACCAGAAAAGTGGAAACTGACTTTGGAAAAGGATAGAACTCCCATTTCTCTAAAATATATCCCTCTTTTTTTTCCGTTTTCACACAGACAGGAGACGGTTGTCCCTTTATCTCGGGAAACTTCATGATCTCCACCATTGCAGCACGCACTCCATCCTGCCATTGCGTAAAATCCTGTGCGGACATACCGGAACGGTAAGCATATTGGGGATGTGTATCTTTCAACATCTCATGCACAATGGCATAAGTACTTAGTAACCGTCCATCCCCACGATCTGATTTCACAACTGCATGCTTCTCAGGTTGGTAATTCTGAGAATTACCAACCATACATAAGCTGCATACAGATACTAAAAAGAGCAATCTTTTCATTATCATCATATTATCTCACTATTATTCATACCCCGGAGTCTGCTTGATTTCCGGATCTCCATTCAAAACTTCCACATTAACAGGCCACAACATCATATACGCCTTATCCTCTGTTAATATAGGCAATGAACTTCCATAATGCGCTTTAACAGAAAAGACAAAAGGTTTTCCGTTGGAATCACGTAAACGCAATAAATCAAACCAGCGGCTTCCCTCACCTACAAACTCTTTATCACGTTCCTGCAAAATAGCCCACTCATTATCCGCATAATCTCCTGCGATATATTTATGTTGTTCAAATTTATCACCATAAGCACGCTTACGTACCTCATTTATATATGCAGCACATTTATCCGGAGCTCCCAACCCGTTTTCACACTCGGCCAGCATCAACAAAACATCAGCATATCTATATACCGGTACATCTGAATCATAATAATGAATTCCTCCATCCGTATGTCCCATCAGTTTTTTCCAACAAGCGCCACGAGTCTTTCCTTCGAACATATATTGAAAGAAAGTAGCATCCAAACGAGTATCTTCCTTATCATAAATCTCGATAAACGGCACTTTATACTCATAACGTAATGGTCCGGCTGTCAATAGCTTCAACGGATCCGGACCATATTTATTTCCATCCAAGTCCGTAGCATTGGTAAACAAGGCTACATTATAGAACCAGTTCGCCCCCCAATTGGTCAATTCATTCTTATTAAAACACAGAGCGAAAATAATCTCTTTATTCTTCTTCCCTTCCGGAGTCCATAAATCCGCAAAGTTTGGAAGCAGTTCGAATTGTTGGTTCACCAAATTCAATAAAGCCTTCTTTGCTGTCAACAAGTCACTGTTATTAGGATCTACGGCAGTCAGAGTAGCTATATGATCCCCTGCAATATCATCATCGGGTAATCCTGTAGTGACTTTGGCAGACCACATATATATCTTGGCCTTCAAAAGTTCCGTTGCATAATAAGACCATTCATATTGGTCGGACATCTTCTTATCCGACTCATTGAAGAAAGCTTCGGATTTATTAATATCTTCTTTGATAAACTCTAACGTTTCCTCCGGAGTAGAACGAGCCTTATATAATTGCGTAATATCAATGCTACCCTCGGTAACTTTCGGTTCCGTCTCTAACGGCACACCACCAAATGTTCGATAAAGATAGAAATAGTAATATGCACGCAAGCCATAAGCCTGTCCCAAATAAAATGATTTCTCCATTCCAGTCATATAATCAATTTCTTTATCTACATTTCTGATAAACAAATTTATATGCATGATATTTGGGTACACCTCATACCAATCATCGACACCGGTATTATCTTTCGTAAGCAGATTATTAGTCATAGGCGGACCATATACCCCCTCACCCATAGAAGTAACATCACTTATCAGAATCTCACTTCTGAACTCTCCCAATGTGACAGGCATCTGATATTTATCTCTTAAATCGGCATGAATACCAGTCATAAACATTTCTACCTGAGACTTCTGATTCCAAAAATCATTAGAGCCATAATAATCTTCAGGAGACAGGTCCAACGCATCACAAGCAGACAATACCATCATCCCACTCAACAATATGCTATAAAATATTTTCTTCATAATCCTTCCTATTTATTAGAATGTAACATTTAAACCCAAAACAACTGTTCTAGGGAGGGGATATCCTCCATTCTGACTGACACCATATTCGGGGGTCGCCATATTTTTGGCTGCTGTAATATATCCCAAATTCTGTGCTGTTACAGAAACATCCACCTTGCTCAAACCGGATTTATGAATCCAACTCTGAGGCAAGGAATACGACAGGCTTATTTCACGAAAAGCCAAATAATCGCCACGATAACAATTAATGTCCGATATTCTGTCATAATTACGTTTGCCTAAAAAGTCAGCCCATCCATACACCGGATATTTTCCATTCGGATTACTTTCCGACCAGGAATCTTTAACCAAAGATATGGTATTAAATGTTCCCTGCATATTACCCATAATCCAAGGAGTTTTCCAATCATGCACCCAATAGCCTAAAGCATAATCCAGACGGCAGTTCAAAGTTAATCCTTTCCATGAAGTATTAATGTTAAAGCCTCCGGTCCAATGAGGTATCGTATTACCCAATTTCACCCGGTCATAATCATCAATTACACCATCCCCATTCACATCCTGCCATTTCACATCACCAGCCTGTATAGGCAGTCCTTTCTCCTTTTCGGCATCCGACAATTTAGCCCAAGCTTCAGGTCCATAGAGCACTTTGGCATCTGCTCCATTTTCCGTATAAGTGGATCTGTCTATCAGATTACCTGGAATCTCACTCTCACTCTTATAAATACCAAGAGATTTAAAGGCGTAAATCACACCATATTCCTGTCCTTCCTGATAACCACCCACCCATTGTCTTTCATAGGTACCATCTGCCAGCTTGCGTCCCGTATAAACCTGATAGGCATCCTGCATATTATTCGGCAATCCATTGTACGGTAATGAGATAATCTTATTCTTATTATAAGCGGTATTCATACTAACTGTAAATTTCCAATCTTTGGTACGCAAAACATTGGCAGTCAGTTCTAACTCCATACCTTGGTTTTGTACTTCTCCATTGTTAGAAAGGAAAGAAGAAACTCCGCTATGGGAAGGCAGGGTGATTTCTGCAAATTTATCCTGTGTACGTCTATTATAATAGGTGAAGTTCAAGATATATTTGTTATTCAGAAAACCAATATCGAAACCTGTCTCGAATGTGTACGATTTTTCCCATCTCATGGTGGGATTAGGCAAATCGTTTATCATCAAAGGAACTTTGCCATTATAGTTGGGTACTATTTTACCATCTTTATCTTTCATAATACCATAAGAGCCTTGAACCGTATAATAATCAAGTCCTGTCACTACATTACCATTAGCATCCAGTACACCAGACACATTTCCATTGGCACCGTAACTAGCACGAATTTTAGCATAAGAAAGTACATTGCTACAAGACTCCATAAAATTCTCTCTACTCAATACCCAACCGGCTGATATACCGGGAAAGGTTCCCCAACGGTTATCTTTTGGCAGCTTGGAGTATCCATCGCGACGTAAAACAAGGCTCAGCAAATACTTGGACTTATAATCATAATTCACTCTACCAAAAAATGAAAGAATGCGTTGTCTGTAATGCCAGGAATCTATTTGCCGCACTCCGGCAGCAGTCGAAGTATAATTCAAATCCTGAAAATCAGATAATGGAGATCCATAACCGGACGCCGAAAAACCTTTCTTGTATGAGTCATAATATTCTACGCCTGCCATCGCATCTATAGAATGATCTTGCCGGAATGTAGTCTGATAATTCAAGATTCCATTGTAAGTCTGGTCCAAAAGTCGTTCATGCTTGTTGGAAGTACTATGATTAGTGTCATACACCGGTCCTGTAGCTACAATATAGTCCCCTTTGAAGAACTCTCTGCTGTCATCAAAATAAAACCAAGTTCCTGTGGTCTTGAATGTCAACCCTTTCATTATATTAAAGGTAAAAGACTGACTCAAATTAAACTTGTCTGTATTATTATCATAGTTCAATGCATCCTCATACACTTTCACTGTGGTCCAGCCACGGGCATAAGAAGCCACGGCAGGGCCTGCCAACCAATCGCCATCCGGACTTTTCACACGGAATGTAGGAGGAACGGACAAGGTAGTACTGAAAAAATCACCTTCACCGGCATATCCTGCACCACCATCGTCCCATTTTGCATCGGTAAATGTCAAAGAAGAATTAGAAGTAAGCCAAGGCTTAATTTTATAATCTGCATTGATCGTGAAATTCAAACGGTGATACCAGTTGTTCATCGCATTTCCTTCGCTGCGATTATAGCCTAGGCTTGCATAATAATGTCCCTTATCATTGCCGCCGGATACGCTCAAGTTATAATCCTGAGTAATAGCCGGAGATTTGATATTATAATCTTTCAGCTGATTATCACAATAAATCAATTTTTGTCCCGGATTCACCGGGTCATCCATTGTCTGCCAACCCTGTTTTAACAGGAAAGCCAGATCATCTGTATAATTCATAACACCCCATACGGCTGTATTGTCTTTATTGCCATTAAGTACATTCCCTTTTTCATCAAAATATCTGTTTCCTGTTCCGTAAGGCTGTGTTCCGGATAAAGTCGCATCACTGGCAAATCCATGCCAAGCGCCCGATTTATCCTGCCATATATGCGAAGACCGATAAAATGCTGAACGCATATAATACAAATAATCATGAGCATTCAAAAACTCATACTGGCTATGGAAAAAATTGAAACCGACTTTCGCACTCAAATTTATTTCCGTATGTCCTTCCGAACCTCTTTTAGTAGTAACAAGAATTACACCATTGGAAGCACGCGCACCGTAAATAGCTGTAGCACCAGCATCTTTCATGACCTCCAAAGACTCGATATCCTCCGGATTCACATCACTCAACGACTCGCGTACAGCACCATCGATAATAACCAAAGGTGAACCGCTACCATCCAGATTGGTACCACCACGAAGTACCAAAGTAGGAGTGGAATTCGGATTACCACTAGTTTGCTGCACCCTTAATCCTGCCACTGCACCAGACAGTGCTTGCGCCGGATTAGTATGGGCACCCGTACTTAAAGTAGAATTATCAACTTTAGCAATAGAATTAGTCATCTTGGAACGAAGTTGTGTGCCCCCATAACCTGTTATCACCACTTCATCCAAAGTCTTATTGTCTTCCTGCAGTTGAACATTCAAAAACGGCTTTTTCCCTACAACCATTTCTTGAGTCAGATAACCGATATAAGAAAAGACCAAAGACGCTTTTTCACTTACCATTAACGTAAACTGGCCGTCTATATCAGTTATGGTACCATTGGTAGTACCTTTCTCTATAATATTAGCCCCAATAATTGCTTCTCCTTTGGCATCGGTCACTATACCTTTGACAGTCACTTTCTCTTGTTGCATAACAATGGGAGGCGTTTTTTCTCTAGAAATGGCCTTACGAATTATTACTTGTCTGTCACGGATATGATATTCCAAATCAGTACCGGCAAACATTTGTTTCAGTACCTCCTCTATTGTCTTATTCCGTACATCCACATTGACACGACGAGACAAATCAATATCTGTACGATATATAAAAATAAATTGACTATTCTTTTCTACCCAATTAATCACACTCTTCAAAGTCTGGTTCTCCATAGAAACGGTAAAGCTAGTTTGTTCCGCATAACTCATTTCCGCAAAAGCCTCTTCATAACTTGTAAATGTTAAAATCATGGCTAAACTCATACATTTTGTGAATTTAGGCATGAGTTTTATTCTATTCGTGTATTTTTTCATATATTTGATTGTTTTTTCTATTTATTTCAAGGTAAATAATTAAACAACGATTCAGTGACCAGATAGTACGGCAAATACTGTCTGGTTTTCTTTTTTTTACATTCTTCTTTTATTCCATAGGCTAAAGTGTTTTAAGGTTCAACAATTCTCATTTAAGGCTCACATAGATTTCATCTTTATCATTTATTGTATAATGCAATGATAATGAAAGACATAAATTATCCATAACATCGGTAATGTCTGTTTGAAGATCCAGTTTTCCTGACAATGACAAGGTAGTAATCTCCGCATCATACCGTATTTTACACCCATAATACCGCTCAAGTTTCTTCAAAACATCTCCTACGGGTCTTTGATGAAGCAGCAATAAATTATCCTTCCAACTGATGTATTCGGACACATCAACCTTACGTACCTGCGTTTTATTACCTTTAATATCCACCAATTGATTAGGTGCTAATCTTACTTTGCTCTTATTCTCAGTAGTTACTTCCACGCTTCCATGTACTAAAACAACAGATGAAGCCTCATCTTCCCTATAGGCACAGACATTAAACGAAGTACCCAGTACGCGTATATCAAACTCTCTTGTTTTGACAACAAATGGGCAATCCTTCCTTTTGGCTACATCCAGATAAACCTCCCCCTCTACCAGGATTTCACGTTTCTGTTCTTCAAAAATATCCGGATATATCACTTTACTACCTGAATTTATATAAATTCTAGTACCATCAGAAAAAGTAATATCAGCTCTTTTCCCATTAGGAACCATTATCTGGTGCATTTCATTCTTTACAGATGAAGCCTGGGATATTTTAGTATTTAATGCATACTGCTGAATATTCGAACTTCCTAAAGTATCATATTTTAAAGAAGCATCATTTTTCAGATTCATAGCTTGGTTATCTGTTATCAGAATCACCTCATCACCGCAAATGGAAGTCGTGTCATTCAGCAATGCTATATCAAGCTCCGTACCCTCATCAGCATTGGTACTCCACCAGTTCATAGCTAAAATCAAACCAATCGCTGCCGCTATCGACAAAGACCACCTATAAATATGACGTCTGTAGGAAACCCTCTTTTCCCTTTCTACTCGTTTCATCACGTCCTGAAAAGATTTTTCCACATCAACAAATTCCAATTCATCTGCTTCCCGAATCTTCTCAGTCAGGCATCGAACTGTTTTACGAAATTCATCTGAATTATATATTGTTTTTTTATTTTTCATCGAAATACCTTTTTATTAAGAAAACGGCACCCGATAAAAAAGGTACTCATAAAAAAGAAAAGAAATCACACTTTTCTTTGCATGAGTCTTCGTAAGACCAATAGATAAACCTTATATGACAAATAAAAAAACTTATTCATCACACAAATATCACTTCATGAAAACATGCCCAAATGATAAAACAACAACAATTAACTACTCGCTAAATCAAGAGAAGTGAAAAGCCCAAACACTACGCACAGGCACATGAACACAATGCACCAAGATACTGAAAATCCAAATGGTTGAAACAGAGAAAAAGAATTCACGCAAACGTGCCAATGTACGCGACAAAAGATTCTTGCTTGATTGAGGATTCATACCTAAGATAGCGGATATTTCCTGATGGCTCAATTCCTTTACATAATATAAATACAGAATTTCACGCTGACGACCAGAAAGACGTGAAATTGCCTTAGCCAGCCTCCTTTCATTCTTCACATCCACATCATCTTTCTTAAATAAAGAATTTATTATTTCTTCACCCATCGGAAAAAACTCATGGCATTCTTCAATCACTTCCATTGGACGTAAAGACTGAAACGCATCCAGCAATTTATTTCTAAAAGAACAAAGCAAATACGCCTTTACATTATCAGTATAATGCAAATTCCTACAATTTAAAATCAACTTGACGAACAGATTCTGTATGGTATCGGCAACCAGCTCTCTGTCACCTACCATACGAATTCCATAGGAATACAATAACGAATAATAGCGTCGATAAACTTCTTCAAATGCCGCCGTTTCTCCTTTAATGAAAGATTCCCAAAGTTTAGTTTCATCATGTGTTCTATCAACCATAATACTAGCTCCTTAAAAACTTATTGAGCTTGCTCAGAGTTAAACTTAACAAGAAGGCAATATAAGAGATGAATCATGTAATGGACTCATCCCTTACTTTATAATACCTACATATTATTCAAACAGTTTACTGCGCGACAACATACAGGCACCGATAATCCCGGCTCTTTCTTTCAATTTAGATTCTACAATAACAGAATCACGGTTCATCAAGTTCAGTGTATATTTTCGAATAGCTGTAGTGATGGGTTGTGTCAAATAATCACCTGTACGTGACAATGCACCACCAATAATGACTAGCTCCGGATTGAATATATTAATAAGTCCCGCTACATGGCGGCCTAATTTCACTCCAATTTCTTCCACCAGTTCAATACACAGCAAATCTTCCTTATTTACCGCATCAATGATATCATCCAAGGTCAAATCTTCCAAATTTTTCTTGGTATTGGAGATAATAGAGTTCTCACCATTATTAATATGTTCCAACAGAATACGATGCAAAGCAGCCCCCGAAACTTCCGTTTCTATGCATCCTTTTTTCCCACAATGGCAGATAATCTCATTCTCATATCCAAAATTATGCCCGAATTCGCCAGAGAAACCGGATTTTCCTTTATAAATCTTTCCATCAATGATAATTCCCATACCCAATCCCCAACTGACATTGATAAAGATGATATTCTTCTCACCTTTCACAACACCTTGCATATACTCACCGTAGATCATAGCACGGGTGTCGTTGTCAATAGAAACACGATAACCACCCACCTTTTCTGATATAACATCCGTCAACGGGCGCTCATCAAAATTGAATATACTGTAACTATATCCCAAATCCGGATTCACACGCCCGGAAAGATTTACATTAATATTTAATATCTTATCTTTCTCAACACTGACTTTTTGAAGAAAATGTTTAATCAACTTACACAATTCGTCTAAACTCTCAGGGGTATTCTTCGCTTTAAAAGGAACATTCATTTTTAGCTGAACTACATCTCCTTTAAAATTTATCAACCCTAAGTTAATGGAAAACTGACGCACTTCAACACCTACAAAATACCCGGAATCTGCATTCAAACCATACAAACTGGGATGTCTTCCCCCACTGGTTTCCAGCTTTCCATAGTCGTTAATGTAACCTTCCTCACACATTTCATCGATGAATTTTGTAACTGTAGGCACACTTAAATCCATCTCTCTTGCTAAATCAGTAATCGTAGAGCTTCCATTATAAATATAATGGGTAATGATTTTCTTCTTCATCACAGCCATCTTTGAGCCCTTTTCAATTTCTTTCAACAAATTCTCACCCATAATAAAATATTCCGTTAATGTCCACAAATATAGTTATTTTTTTATGAAATCAAATCACATTTAAAGAGAATTTTCAAAAAATATTTTAGAAGATGTAAGCAAATTATCATTTTTTGTAACAATCCCACTTTCCAGATACATTTAAATAATATTTCCTAGTCGTTTATTCATCTTTCTATTTATTAAAAGAGTGATTATTAATAAATAAATTTAGTTTTTACTTGTTGTTTTCATAAATCATTTATATATTTGCACGCAACATGATTAAGTAATATAAAATATTCATTTCAAATAAATTAAAGGCTATGGAAAAGATTCACGGATTAATTGATGCACCTTTTACTCCATTTTATGAGAACGGAGAAGTAAATTATGAACCTATTGAAGCCTATTGCCAACTATTGGTTAGAAACGGACTTCAAGGCGTATTTATCAATGGTTCTTCCGGAGAAGGCTATATGCTGACAGAAGACGAACGCATGAAACTGGCTGAACGCTGGATGGAAGTAGCACCCGAAGGATTCAAAGTCATTGTCCATGTAGGAAGCACTTGTGTAAAATCAAGCAAACGTCTAGCAGAACACGCTCAGAAAATCGGAGCATGGGGTATCGGAGCAATGGCACCTCCTTTCCCCAAAGTAGGACGCATTGAAGAATTGGTGAAATACTGCGAAGAAATAGCATGCGGCGCTCCTGCACTTCCTTTCTATTTTTATCACATCCCAGCTTTCAACGGAGCATTCCTCTCAATGGTAGCATTCTTGGAAGCCGTAGACGGTCGCATTCCTAATTTCGCCGGTATCAAATATACTTTCGAAAGCCTGTATGAATACAACCAATGCCGTTTATATAAAAATGGCAAATTTGACATGTTGCACGGCCAGGATGAAACGATCCTTCCTTGTCTGGCTATGGGCGGTGCACAGGGCGGTATCGGTGGAACAACCAACTATAACGGCAAAGAACTCACAGGTATTATCGAAGCATGGAAAGCCGGTGATCTGGAACTGGCACGCGAACGCCAGAATTTCGCACAGGAAGTTATCAATGTCATCTGTCACTATCGTGGAAACATCGTTGGCGGTAAACGCATCATGAAACTGATCGGGCTGGATTTAGGAAAGAACCGGACTCCGTTCCAGAACATGACAGATGAGGAAGAAGCTGCCATGAAAGCCGAACTGGAAGCAATCAATTTCTTCGAAAGATGTAACAAATAAACCTGAACCACGATGTTTTCAATAGACTATATAAAAGAATGGTCGGAATCATACAAAACAGATCTGACCACCAATATCATGCCGTTTTGGCTGAAATACGGGCTGGACAAGGTCAATGGAGGTATTTATACCTGCGTTGACCGAGACGGCAGCTTGATGGACACCACCAAATCAGTGTGGTTCCAAGGAAGATTTGCTTTTATCTGTTCCTATGCATATAATAATATAGAAAAGAACGAAGCATGGCTGGCGGCAGCCAAAAGTACAATAGACTTTATAGAAGCGCATTGTTTTGACTCTGACGGACGTATGTATTTCGAAGTGACTGCCGAAGGCACTCCTTTGCGCAAACGCCGTTATATTTTTTCGGAGTCATTCGCAGCCATCGCCATGTCGGAATATGCCATCGCATCCGGTGACCAGACGTATGCTGTAAAAGCATTAGACTTGTTCAAACGGATGCAGTATTTTATGGAAACACCGGGCATACTGGCTCCCAAATATCTGGATACCCTCCCGATGAAAGGACATTCCATTACCATGATTTTGATTAATGTGGCATCACGTATCCGTCAGGCTATTCAGGACGAAAGCTTCAATGGACAGATTGACGCCTCCATCGACCAGCTACGTAAAGACTTCATGCATCCTGAATTCAAGGCTTTGCTTGAAACAGTAGGTCCCAACGGAGAATTCATTGACAGCAACATGGGCCGCACCATCAATCCGGGACATTGTATTGAGACAGCCTGGTTTCTGCTGGAAGAAGCCAAATACCGTAACTGGGACAAAGACATTACGGAACTGGCCCTCACTATCTTTGATTGGTCCTGGGAGTGGGGATGGGACAAAGAATTCGGAGGTATCATCAACTTCAAAGACTGCAAGAACCTTCCGCCACAGGATTATTCCCAAGACATGAAATTCTGGTGGCCTCAGACAGAGACTGTCATCGCTACTTTGTATGCATATTTAGCAACCGGAAATGAAAAATACCTTGACATGCACAAACAAATCAGCGATTGGACATACGCCCATTTTCCTGATAAAGAGTGTGGAGAATGGTTTGGATATCTCCATCGTGACGGCACGCCTGCACAAATGGCCAAGGGTAACCTATTCAAAGGCCCGTTCCACATTCCAAGAATGATGATCAAGGGCTATACATTGTGCAAGGAAATACTCGACAACAAAAAATCACATTTATAAAGCCCTTTATCTATTAGCATGAAAAACAGTAAAATTTATCCTTGGGTTGTAGTAGGATTATTATGGGGTGTCGCCCTGTTGAATTACATGGACCGGCAAATGCTATCCACAATGAGAGATGCCATGGCGGTGGATATCACCGAGCTTCAGTCAGCTGCCAATTTTGGCCGACTGATGGGAGTTTTTCTTTGGATATATGGCTGTATGAGCCCTATAGCCGGAATGGTGGGCGACCGCATGAACCGCAAATGGCTTATTGTTGGCAGTTTGTTTGTATGGTCGGCCGTCACTTATCTGATGGGAATAGCCGACACTTATAATGAAGTCTTTTTCCTTCGCGCCTTGATGGGAATCAGCGAAGCGCTCTATATTCCTGCCGGATTATCACTGATCGCCGACTATCACTCCGATAAGTCACGTTCATTAGCTATCGGTATTCACATGACCGGGCTCTACACCGGGCAGGCCATCGGAGGTTTCGGCGCTACAGTAGCCGCCGCTTTTTCCTGGCATACAACCTTTCATTGGTTCGGCATCGCCGGCATTGCATACGCCGTAATTTTGATGCTTTTTCTACATGAAAAGAAGGATAGAATACAAATTGAACAAATAAATTCACCTTCCGGTAAAGAAAAAAGCAATTTATTGAAGGGATTATCATTACTTTTCAGTAATATTGCATTCTGGGTGATTCTGCTATATTTCGCAGCCCCCAGTTTACCGGGATGGGCAACCAAAAACTGGTTACCTACCTTGTTCGCCGAGAACCTGAATATACCGATGTCACAAGCCGGCCCCATGTCGACTATCACCATCGCACTATCCTCGTTCATTGGTGTAATTATTGGTGGAACCTTATCCGATAAGTGGGTGCAAAGAAATATAAAAGGACGTGTGTACACGGGTGCCATCGGCTTGGGACTTACTATTCCATCCCTGCTTTTACTAGGGTTCGGCCATAGTTTCGTAGCCGTTGTGGGAGCTGGATTATTATTCGGTATCGGTTATGGTATCTTCGATGCCAACAATATGCCGATTCTATGCCAGTTCGTATCATCCAAACACCGTGCTACCGCCTATGGTATCATGAATATGACAGGCGTGTTTGCGGGAGCAGCCATTACCGAAGTCTTGGGAAAGTGGACAGACGGAGGTAAGTTGGGACTGGGATTTGCCATGTTGGCCATCATTGTTGCAATAGCATTGGTCGTACAGTTGACATTCCTCCGTCCTAAAACGGATAATATGGAATAACCCGTATAGTTAACTTAACACTTAAAACTTAAAAAAAGAAAGAACCATGAGAGTAATTATCGAACCTGATTACCAAGCGCTGTCACAATGGGCGGCAAACTATGTAGCTAGTAAAATCAATGCGGCAAATCCGACTCCTGAAAAACCTTTTGTTTTAGGTTGTCCTACAGGATCTTCACCGCTGGGCATGTACAAGGCACTGATAGAACTGAACAAGCAGGGAAAAGTATCTTTCCAGAATGTCGTTACTTTCAATATGGACGAATATGTAGGCTTACCTGAAGATCATCCTGAAAGCTACCATACATTTATGTGGAAAAACTTTTTTAACCACATTGATATAAAGAAAGAAAATGTACATATACTAAACGGAAATGCCGAAGACCTGGAAGCAGAATGCGCCAACTACGAAAAGCAAATAGCCGAAATCGGAGGCATCGACCTGTTTATGGGAGGTATCGGTCCCGACGGACATATCGCATTCAACGAACCGGGTTCATCTTTGTCTTCACGCACACGTATCAAAACATTGACTACAGATACAATCATTGCCAACTCACGTTTTTTTGACAATGACGTGAACAAAGTACCTAAAACTGCGTTAACAGTAGGTGTAGGGACTGTCCTTTCAGCTAAAGAAGTTCTGATTATCTGCAACGGACACAACAAAGCACGCGCTTTGCAACATGCCGTTGAAGGTGGTATCACACAAATGTGGACTATCAGCGCATTACAGATGCACCAACATGGCATCATTGTTTGTGACGAAGCCGCTACAGACGAACTGAAAGTCGGTACTTACAAATATTTCAAAGACATCGAAAAAGCTAATTTGTAATTTATGAGAACAAACCTAAGTTCGCAGATTTCTCTGAACAGAGTATCTCCGAAATATTATAAACCCGAAAATGCGGTGGAACGTTCTGTCTTAACCCGCTGCGAAAAAGTGCCTACCGACATCTATGAAACGATGGAAGAAGGCGTACAACAAATAGCCAATGAAATTACGGCAAAAATTCAGGAACGTCAGCGCGAAGGAAAGTTCTGCGTGATTGGTGCCGGAACCGGTGCTTCATTACGTCCGCTTTATGCCGAACTGGTCCGTAAACATAAAGATGAAGGACTAAGTTTCCGTAACGTAGTAATTTTCAATTTATATGAATATTACCCCTTGGCTTCCGAAGGGGCGGGAAGCAGTTTCTCACAACTGAACGATTTATTCCTCAGCCAAATCGATATTGACAAACAAAATGTATTCACCATCGACGGAACGATTCCGCAGGAAGCTGTTATCGAATACTGCCGCCTGTACGAACAACGTATCCAAACTTTTGGCGGTATAGATATCGTATTAATGGGCATTGGTCGTGAAGGCAATATTGCCATGAACGAACCGGGATCAAGCTTGAGCTCTCCTACCCGACTGATTTTGATTGACTCAACCTCGCGTGCTGAAGCTGCACACAACTTAGGAGTAGACAATCTTCCTCCCTGCTCCATCACCATGGGAGTGGCAACTATTATGACTGCCCGGAAAATCTATTTGCTGGCATGGGGAGATGACAAAGCCGATATCATCAAGAAAGCGGTGGAAGACAAAGTAAGTGACACCTTACCCGCTTCTTATCTCCAAATGCACAACAATGCAAATGTTTGCATAGATTTGGCTGCAGCTTCTCACCTTACCCGTATCCAACGTCCGTGGCTGGTTACCAACTGTGAATGGAACGACAAACTAATCCGCAGTGCCATCGTATGGTTATGTATGCGTGTTAAAAAGCCGATTCTGAAGCTCACCAATAAAGATTATAATGAAAACGGATTGAGCGAACTGTTGGCACTTTACGGTTCTGCTTACAACGTAAATATCAAAATATTCAATGATCTGCAGCACACCATCACCGGATGGCCCGGCGGCAAGCCGAATGCGGACGACACCTATCGCCCCGAACGTGCGAAACCATTTCCAAAACGTGTGGTTGCTTTCTCTCCGCATCCGGATGACGATGTAATCTCAATGGGTGGAACTTTACGCCGTCTGGTTCAGCAAGGTCATGAGGTACACGTAGCATACGAAACTTCCGGAAACATTGCCGTAGGCGATGAAGAAGTAGTACGTTTCATGCACTTCATCAACGGTTTCAACCAGCTTTTTGATGAAAACTCCAACGAAACCATCAAAAACAAATATGCTGAAATCAAGAAATTCCTTGCCGCTAAGAAAGAAGGCGATATGGACAGCCGTGATATTCTGACCATCAAAGGATTGATTCGCCGTGGAGAAGCCCGTACCGCAAGCACTTACAATCAAATTCCACTGAACCGTGTTCATTTCCTCGATCTGCCTTTCTATGAAACCGGCAAGATTGAAAAGAATCCCATCAGTGAAGCCGATGTAGAAATTGTTTTGCAGTTATTACGTGAAGTAAAGCCCCATCAGATTTATGTAGCCGGTGACTTGGCCGACCCGCACGGAACCCATCGTGTCTGCACAGACGCAGTGCTTGCCGCTATTGACATCGAGAAAGAAGCCGGTGCCGAATGGTTGAAAGACTGTCGCATCTGGATGTATCGTGGCGCATGGGCGGAATGGGAAATTGAAAACATTGAAATGGCCGTACCGTTCAGTCCTGAAGAACTGCGTGCTAAACGTAACTCCATCTTAAAGCATCAGTCTCAGATGGAAAGCGCACCGTTCCTGGGCAATGACGAACGTCTGTTCTGGCAAAGAAGTGAAGACCGCAATCGGGGTACAGCCGCTTTGTATGACCAACTTGGTTTGGCATGTTATGAAGCAATGGAGGCCTTTGTAGAATACGTACCCCTATAATTTAAGAAACAACCTAACCTAATTTTATACTAACCTTTAACCAAAAAACCGAAAATCCCCGATGGATGTGATATCCTTCGGGGATTATTTTTAGATTTCCACTTATCTCAAACGATATTCCATAATCATCCTCACCACAGCTACCTGTTTCGAGAAACACACACCCAACTACATTTCATAATTCATTAATCCCATAGCCAAACAAAGCAAAATCCCCCAGACAAGGGTCTTCGGGAAAAACCTCAGCCAAAGCCGCAGTAATAGTTCTCGCATTATTCAGCGTATAAGATTTACTTCGAGTCAGCTCCAATCTGAAAGCCATCTCACTGACATGCGTATCCAAAGGGATAATCAACTCACATGGAGAGAAATTCCTCCAGATTCCAAAATCCACTTCCGAATCGCGACGGATCATCCAGCGCAGGAACATATTCAATTTCTTTTGCGGCGCCTTATCCGACACTCCAAACAAACGGCAAAGACGTTGCATCGGAGTTCCATCCGTTTCGCAAAGAAGAGCATCCTCCATACTCTCATACCTATTATATATAGTATGCAGCCAATAAAACAATTGTGCCATCTTATTTTTTGAAACCGTCCGATAGAACGACTCCTCACCACAGAAATCTATTTTCCAATTTCCAGACAACACATACTGCAAAGGCTGCCGGTGCATTATAGAATCCAGTCGTTCTGCTGCCTTCAGTATCTGAGGGCGGGCTCCGAAACTAAGAAAAGCAGTCAAAAAAGCACTGATTTCAATATCCGCCTTAGAATGATAACGATGCGGAAACTGCACCGGATCAGAGGAAATGAAATCAGAGTTATGATACCGGACAGCATATTTCCGCAAAAAATCAGCCACTGCCATCTGGCCCTCATGAGTTTGCCGTTCTGTAATATAAGATATGAATTGCTCTTGTTCTTTCTCTTGAGTCATAAATAAAACGTTTATAATTTGTACATAAAGGTGGATTGTGTTTTCAGAAATCAAATTCCATTCCTGATCCTTAACTTGCCTTTTCTATATTCTTTAGGTGAAATCCCTACATATTGCTTAAAATACTTTCCGAAGAAAGACTGCGTAGGAAAGTTCAGCTGGTTCGCAATCTCCTTGATACTCAAATCCGATCCTTCAAGCAATTGTTTCGCCTCGGTAATCACCATTTGCACAATCCATTGCAAGGCACTATTCCCCGACTTCTCCTTAATGATCGTAGAAAAATAACGCGGAGTAATGTGCTGCATCTTCGCATAATAGGCAACATCACGCTCTTTCCTATACAAACGGAAAAGAGCCAGCATGAAATTCTGGAAGATCACATCCTTCTTATTCTGTGGCAAAGGCTGCATGGGTTGGTTAGCGAAATACATATTCAATATTTCATAGCAAAAAGTCTGTCCCATTGACTTAATCAACTCTAAAGTCAGGCGTTGTTGTTGCAAATTCACTTCCAGTACGTCCTCCGCCCCTATCCTTTCCTGCAAATTATCCAACAGATACTCCAAATGGATACGTTGCTTATCCGAAAGTGATATACAAGGATGCTTCCGCATAAAAAGCTGGTTTTCCACATTTATCACCCTATTGACGATAGGAATGATATAATCCAAATCCACTTCAACCATAATTCCTTCCGCATCCTCGCTCTTATGAAGCAGATGCACCAAGGTAGAAGCCATGTAAATATACACATCACCGGGCTTTATCTGAAAAAGCTTATCTTCCAGTGAAACCTCCACATTTCCCCTCCGGCAAAAGAAAAAGCCACATTTATTAAATGTAGAAATAATCTGTCCGTCTTTAAAAGTATGCGGATCACTGCTCGAAAGCACTGTAAACTGAAAAGGCATCTGTTGTCCGACCATCCATCTATCTCTTTTATTCATTCACTGCAAAATAAATACAAATCGCAAACTTTTCAGCTATATATCTACTAGAAAATATACAAATCGGACAATTTATCATTCATATCAACCTTTTCTATCCTCTTGCTTCGGGATAACTTTGCATCAGAAAACCAATAGCATGATATATGAAACAAATTTATCTTATTCTAACAGGTATTTCCTTGATTCTACTGAGTTCCTGCACACAGCGTACCCAGAAAGCCAAAGGCTATCAGACAGTAAAAATAGACACGATCGTTTCTGCCGACAAGCAAACGTTCTTGCAATTTCCGGGAAAGGTAAAAGCCGCACAAGATATCAGCCTTGCCTTCCGGGTAAGCGGAACCATCAGCAAAATACATGTAAAAGACGGTACCCGTGTGCAGGAGGGACAATTACTGGCCGAACTGGACCCCACCGACTATCAAGTACAACTGGATGCCACAGAAGCAGAATACCAGCAAATAAAAGCGGAAGCGGAAAGAGTCATGGCCCTTTACAAAGACAACGGAACCACCCCCAACGCCAATGACAAAGCTGTATACGGACTCAAACAAATCACTGCCAAGTACAAACATCACAAAGACCAACTGGCTTATACACGGCTCTACGCCCCCTTCAACGGGTACGTCCAAAAACGCCTGTTTGAAGCTCACGAAACCATCGGAGCCGGAATGCCCGTCCTATCCATGATCAGCAGTGGGACTCCCGAAGTAGAAATAAACCTTCCTGCGGCCGAATACATCCGCCGGGACCAGTTCGACAATTATCACTGTACGTTTGACATCTATCCGGGCGAAACCTATCCGCTGAAACTAATCAGTGTCACCCCGAAAGCCAATGCAAACCAATTATACACCATGCGCCTGCAAGTAGTACCCGGAACGCCGGCTGTCCCCTCTCCCGGAATGAACACCATGGTCACCATCTCTTACCGCACAGAACAGACGAACACTCTCTCTGTCCCTACCGGCGCCATCCTGCAAAAAGAAGGCAAAGCGTATGTATTCGTCTTCAACCCATCGGACAACACAGTGCACAAACAGGAAATATCCATGCTACGTTTACTGAACAACGGACACAGCCTCATCACTGCCGGACAGCTGAAACCGGGAGAGCTGATTGTATCCTCGGGAGTACATCACATCGAGGATGGAGAAACTGTAAAACCTTTACCACTTGTCACTAACACAAATATAGGAGGATTATTATAATGGATATCAGCAAATGGGCATTCCGTAACAGGAATCTGATTTATTTCCTGATAGCGGTTCTGCTGCTCGGCGGAGCCTACTCCTGCTATCAGATGAGCAAGCTGGAAGACCCCGAAATAAAAGTAAAGCTTGCCATGGTAGTCACCACCTATCCGGGTGCTTCCGCCCACCAGGTAGAACTGGAAGTAACGGACGTGCTCGAAAAGAACATCCGCACCATGGGCAACATAGACAATATAGAAAGTTATTCATACAACGACTTATCCCTGATACAGATAGAACTGCTGAGCACCGTGCCGGACGACGAAGTGGAACAATGCTGGGACATGCTGCGCCGCAAAGTAAGCGACGCCCACGCCCTGTTGCCCGAAGGAGCCACCACCCCGATAGTCAAGGATGATTTCGGAAACGTATATGGTATGTTCTATGCCCTGACAGGCGACGGACTGTCCGACCGTGAACTGTCCGACTATGCCGAACTGGTGAAACGGGAAGTGAACGAACTGGAAGGCGTGGACCGTGTGGAACTCTACGGCAAACGTTCCGAATGTATCAACATCTCCCTGCTGCAAGACCGTATGGCAAACCTCGGTGTTAAACCTGCCGAAGTTCTCGCCACACTGAACGGACAGAACAAAACCACCTATACAGGATATTATGAAAATGGTGACAACCGTATCCGAGTCACAGTAAACGACAAATTCAAAACCGTAGAAGATATTGGAAAAATGCTGGTCCAGGGACATGATGATGACCAGCTTCGCCTGAGCGACATTGCCCGTATAGAAAAAGACTACGAGGATCCCACACGCAATGAAATGTTTTATGACCATGAACGTGCTCTCGGTATACTCATCGCCGCCTCCAGTGGCTCGGACATTATAAAAGTAGGCCATGCCGTAGAAAGCAAGTTGGAAGAACTCAAAACCAGACGTCTGCCCGCCGGAGTGGAATGCCACAAAATCTTCTATCAGCCCGAACGGGTAGGCAGCTCTTTGGGAACCTTTGTCATCAACCTGATAGAATCCGTCATCATCGTAGTACTGATACTGATGATAGCAATGGGATTCAAGAGCGGCCTTATCATAGGTATCAGCCTGATCATCACCGTATTCGGTTCTTTCCTGTTCCTTTATTCGGCAGGTGGAACGATGCAACGCGTATCATTGGCTGCTTTTGTACTGGCAATGGGCATGTTGGTAGACAATGCTATCGTCATCATAGACGGCATACTGGTAGACTTGAAAGCCGGGAAAAAACGAATGGAAGCCATGACTGCTATCGGGCGACAGACAGCTATGCCTCTTTTAGGAGCCACCTTGATAGCCATTATCGCCTTTCTACCTATCTACATGTCCCCCGACACCGCAGGAGTCTACACGCGCGACCTTTTCATCGTACTTGCCGTTTCCCTGCTGTTGAGTTGGGTATTGGCACTGATTCACGTACCGCTGATGGCCGACCGCAGACTACATCCTGCCATAGATACCGACAGTACCGGAAAGCGTGTGTACAAAGGTAAAATCTATGCCGGTCTCCGTTCGGCACTGCGGTTCGGTCTGGCCCACCGGTGGAGTTTTGTATTCACCATGATTGGCCTGTTGCTACTTTCCGCTTTCGGCTATCCATATATGCGTCAGGGCTTTTTCCCCGACATGGTTTACGACCAGCTTTACATGGAATATAAACTGCCGGAAGGAAACAACCACACTCGTGTGGCACAAGATTTGAAAGAAATAGAAACCTATCTGAAAGGACGCAAAGAAATAACCCACGTCACCACCTCCATAGGCGGTACGCCCGGACGCTATAACCTGGTGCGGAGCGTTGCCAACCCATCGCTTTCGTATGGCGAACTGATTATCGATTTCACCTCACCGGAAACCTTGGTAGAACATATAGATGAAATCCAAGCTTACCTCTCCCAAGCCTATCCGGACGCATACATCAAATTGAAAAGATACAATCTGATGTTCAAGAAATATCCCATAGAAGCGCAATTCCTGGGCCCCGACCCTGCCGTTCTGCACCAACTGGCAGACAGTGCCCGTACCATCATGGAAAATACACCGGAAGTCTGCCTTATCACCACCGACTGGGAACCTCAGATTCCTGTACTGACCATCGAATATGACCAGCCGTCTGCCCGTGCCCTCGGCCTGAGCCGCAATGACGTCAGCCTTTCCCTGCTCACTGCTACCGGAGGAATTCCCATCGGCTCTTTCTACGAAGGCATCCACAAAAACAATATCTATCTGAAATGCCTTGACGAAAAAGGAGAACCCATAGAAGATTTAGGCAATGCACAAGTCTTCTCGTCACTGCCCTCGTTGAACGGACTGCTGAACGAAGAAACCATGGTGAAACTGAAAGCCGGCACGCTTTCGAAAGAAGATTTGGTGGAAAGCATCATGGGAAGTACTCCGCTGAAGCAAATCAGCAAAGGAATTGATATCCGATGGGAAGACCCGGTAGTTCCCCGTTACAACGGTCAGAGAAGCCAGCGTGTACAGTGTTCGCCCGCACCGGGCATAGAAACGGAAAAAGCACGTCTTGCCATTGCAGAACGTATAGAGAAGATACAACTACCCGAAGGATATTCACTGGTGTGGCAAGGTGAGAAGATAGCCAGCGACCAGTCCATGAAATACCTGTTCCAGAACTTCCCGTTGGCCATCATTCTGATGATTGCCATCCTGATAATGCTATTCAAGGACTACCGCAAGCCTATCATCATCTTCTGCTGTATCCCGATGATTTTTGTAGGAGTGGTAGCAGTGATGCTGCTCACGGGGAAGGTATTCAACTTCGTGGCCATCGTAGGAACCTTGGGTCTTATCGGCATGTTGATAAAGAACGGAATTGTACTGATGGATGAAATCACCCTTCAAATCAGTAAAGGGATAGAACCTGTTACCGCATTGATAGACAGTTCCCAAAGCCGTCTTCGTCCTGTTATGATGGCTTCGCTGACCACCATTCTGGGTATGATTCCCTTGCTGTCCGATGCCATGTTCGGCTCACTGGCGGCAGCTATCATGGGCGGATTGCTGTGCAGCACGCTGATTACGCTGCTCTTTATCCCTATATTATACGCCTTGTTCTTCAAAATAAGAAACGATTGATTTATTTCACTGACATACAAAAACAAGAACAAATGAAAAAAACAATGATAATCCCCTTCTGTTTTCTGTTATGGCATCTTGTCGCCCCGGCACAGGCACAGGAAACACTGAGTCTGAAAGAATGCCGTGAAATGGCATTGAAATACAATAAGGAGATGGCGGCTTCTGTAAAACAAACGGAAAGCGCCCACTACACAGCCAAGAGTTACAAGGGGAACTTCTTCCCCAATCTGACAGCTAGTGGAACGGGACTTTACAGCAATGCCGACGGCAGTTATGGCATAGCCGGAGGCAACCTGCCCGTCTTTCTGCCCGACGCCACCGGACAGTTTAATCCGGGACAACCCTCAGGTTTCGCCTATTTTCCCGGTATCAACCTGGATTACAAGATAGGATGGGTCTACATGGGTGGCATACAATTAGAACAACCCCTCTATATGGGCGGTAAAATCCGCGCCGCCTACAAAATGTCCCTGTTAGGTAAAGAAATGGCACAGATGAACGAAACCCTGACCGCCACAGAAGTCATTCTGAAAACAGACCAGGCATACGCTCTGGTAGTGAAAGCGAAAGAGATGAAAACAGTGGCCGACACATACCATGCCGTATTGGCCGAATTGCAAAAGAACGTGGAGAGTGCCTACAAGCACGGACTGAAACCTCAGAACGATGTGCTGAAAGTGCAAGTGAAACTGAATGAAAGTGAACTGGGCATACGCAAAGCCGAGAATGCTCTCCGCCTGGCTACCATGAACCTCTGCCACCTGATAGGAAAACCGCTGACCACGGAGATCCTCATTTCCGGAGATTTCCCGGAAATAGAACAGGAAATGGAATTACAGGTACTAGATATCACCCGTCGTCCGGAATACGGTATACTGGACAAACAAGTGGCCATCGCCCGCCAACAAGTCAAGTTAAACCGCAGCGAACTGCTTCCCAAAGTAGGCATCAAAGGTTCATACGACTATGTACACGGTTTGGAACTGAACGAAAAGAATTTTCTGGATAATGCCAGTTTCTCTGTCCTGTTGAACGTAAGTATTCCCCTTTTCCATTTCGGCGAACGCAGCAACAAGGTACGTGCAGCCAAAGCCAAACTGGAACAAACCCGTCTGCAACAGCAAAATCTGAACGAGCAAATGCTACTGGAACTGACCCAGGCCGCCAACAATTTGGACGAAGCGAAACTGGAAAGCGAACTTGCCGACCGTTCCCTGCGGCAGGCGGAAGAGAACCGACGCGTCAGCAAAAGCCAGTACGAAGTAGGACTGGAAACTCTTTCAGACCATCTGGAAGCCCAAGCACTATGGCAACAGGCATACGAAACCCAAGTGGATGCCCGTTTCCAACTTTACCTGAACTATGTGGCTTATCTGAAAGCAGCCGGGACTTTATGTGACAAACTGTAAAAGTCTCTACCCTGAGTTTTTGGTTCTTCTTCATTTTGGGGCAAGTGATTTATTCATATCCCTTTATTCATCGGCTATTAGATTGTATTCGGGGATATATTATTCTCTATTTTCGAATATTCATTCGAATGTCTTTATTGGTCGAACTTTGGTAGTGAAGTGTTGCCCCCAAAATGAAGAAGAACCCCGAGTTTTAAAAAGTGCTACCACCCTTTCTTGTATAACCACCTTCCTTCTCTTTTTATTCCCAAACGGATAAAAAAAACTAAACTTCGGGAACACTTTCCTGCTTGCGCAGCACATACACCGCATGAGAGTGCTTTCCCTCTTTGTCCAATCTCTTCTCTTCGTACCAACCCTTCAGCTCATAAGCAGCCGTGGTGCGCGCCATCCCCAAGCATTCCGAATAAACCAGACGTGTAATGGAACCGTGTTCCTTCAAATAAGCTTCCAGCAATTTCCAACGCTCCTCTTTAGTATACTTCTTCCCCGTAGGCAGGAAGCCGAACTCGGCACGAAGGATATCCGTATCCAGACGTACCCTCTTGACTAACTCCGGTACCGGACGGAAGTTCACTTTCTTTATCCTCACGGATGCCGCACGTATCTCTTTCCGGTCTGTCACCTCACGCGAAGACAAGGCAAGAGAGAACGTACCCAGTCCGTCCAGCCGCACATTTTTCCCTTGCCGCAAATGGGATACAACCATATCGGCCACCTCCTGTAGCACTCCCACCACACAGCCCGCCGAATATGCGCTATGCTTGGACAACTCCTTCACTATGTGATCGGTAGTAATCGTTTCCTTCACCACTACCGCCGGATAAAGCACCGGCTTGCCGTCCTTTTCCTTGAAAGGGTTGGCCTTGAAATCATATTTTATATCCATCATTAAAAGATTTGATCTGTATCCGCAAGCCCTTTCTGCTCTATGGTTAAGGGTTCTCTTCCTTTTGTATTCTATCTCCATAAGCTTTGGACTTAACTCCAAAGGCTATGGAGTTATCTCCAAAGCTTATGGAGTCAACTCCGCAACCTATGGAGATAGAACACATCTGGACAAAAGTACTTAATCTTTAGGGGAAAAAGGCTTAATATAACGGAAAAGATGGATTAAGGAGAAAAATAATCAGGTAGTTGACCCTTTCTTAAAAAACAGAATGAATAAACAAAAGGATACGAAGTGATTTGATGTACACGGAAAGCAATGAAAACATTGTCTGATATAAACAGAACCGTTATAACCAATCATCTGAAAATATATTTGATATATATGAGTTAGAAAAAGAAGTCCTATGCGCAAAATCGACACTTGCAACAAAACTCTTACTGCCTTTTTGCCACATATCACTTTTTTATCCTATTTTTGTGTTGGCAACAAACTAATACCCATAATACACAGACTGATGAAAACCACCATTTTACTTGGCTTATTATTAACTCTTACAGCTTCATGCAAACACCATTCCAACCCCGTAACTACAGAAGAAAACCTCCACACCCAAGAAGCCAACCGTCTGGTAGCAGAAGCGAGAAACCTATGGTCTCCTTCTTTGGACAGCACTTTCTTCTTTAATAATGACAGTGAACATATCTCTATAAACGACAAGGAAATATGGGCCAAACTGGACAGCGCGTTAGCCATTGACCCTACCAATATAAAAGTATATGTGGGAAGAATCAGTTATTTATCAGCGTGCAAAAAGTACCGTGAGATTCTGTCTGTACTCCGGCAAGCCGAAAAACAATCCCCCCTCAGTGCCGACTTATGGTCAATGAAAGCGATGTTTGAAGATTATTTCGGAGACAGCCTTACCGCCCAAAAAAATTATCGGTCTGCCGATTCCGCCTATGCCATCCTCATGAAAGAATATGCTACAGACAGCCTCAAGTATGCCAGTTTCCGCATTAACCGCGCACTGAACATGGCATTGATGACTGATAATATTGCGGTTCTTAAAGAAGAGGTGGAACTCGCTAAAAAGATATTTCCTGAGACATGGAAAGGACTTGACACTAATGTTTACGGGAAAAACAAAAAAGACTTTTTCGACAAATGCTTTAACGTCCGCAAAAAGTAATCCTGCCTGCTACATTAAGAAAATTACTAAATCATTACATTTGAAAGAACAGACCTGTAATACCTACTTTCAATACAAAGATTTTTATAGCACAAAGGTGTAACTTTCTCCCCTTTCTGCCGACTAACCTTTGGAATCTTGCTTTATGTTTTGGCTCTAAACTTTATCGGAATTATAAAACTGGAAAAAAATAAAGAATGTACTCCAATACAAAAAGTTATTTCATTGGGGCTATATTACAGGATACCCAATTGTTACCATATTCCTCGGTGTATTTTTTTATAATTACCATCAATGGTGGATGGTATTGACCATATCTATCTTGATGCTGATGGCTATTCTGACTGACTATTTCCTCTTCCATTATGTATCTGACAGAATTAAAGAGCTGACACGGGTGAACAAAGAGTTGGCAGAACTGAAAGAGGAGCATAAAGAATAATTTTTCACTCCATTATGAGGGTACTTAACCGGATATTTTATTCCTTTGTACCCTCAACTAGAATAAAAAAGCACTTTATGTTTCAGCTGTATCTGCTGCTTCGTTTAAAAAATTTTGGAAGGATAGTCATAGAACTGGGCATCTTCAGAATAGTCTTCCTTACCATCTTAACGGTGGCTGCCATCATGATATTGCTCTTGGCAGAAAACCGTTTCGTCATTCCTGTGGTATGCGTTCTCTTATTGGCCAGCTATCATAATTATAGAAAAGATAAAGAGTTTCTACACACTTTAACGTCCCATCTTCCAGTCTTCCTGATCAAAGAGTATACTTTAATCACATTGCCATTTGCGGGAATGGAAATGATAAAAGGGCGATTTACAGAAGCTATCGGTTTATGGCTGTTCGCCACGTTATTGCCTTTCCTGAAAGAAATGAAGCTGGAACACAAACCTATCCGCTTACCTTTTCTCTACAAAGGAAGTTATGAATATATACGGATGTTCCGCCAATCTTTCTGGATATATGCCCTACTCTTGCTTTTTTCCATAGCAGGAACCGTACACGGAAATATAAAAATAGACAAAGTGTGTGTCGTTCTATGGGGATTGATACAGGCGTCAGGCTATCTGCAACCAATGGACACCGGATATCTTCTTCATTTCAAAAATTTCAAGACTTTATGCCGTTTCCAATCGAAAAGTATCGCATGGAATGTTTTCATCACCTCCATTCCTTTCGGCTTAGCACTTATAGCATCTACCTATGACCAAGATGAAATCCTCTTTTTCTTATCTTATTATATCGCCACCTTGATTTATGCCATTGGCATCAGTATGTTGCGCCATATCATCCCATCCCCCCTATTGCTGTTTATTGTGCAATTAAGTATATTGATGCCTTTTTATTTAGGTTCTCTTTTTGTTCCGTTTCTTTTAATACCCGGCATGGCTCTTACCACATTGTTGACCTGCCAGACACGCAAACATTTAAAAAGATTACTATGATAGAAGTGAATGATTTACATAAAAAATTCGGTAAAGTCAAAGTATTAAACGGGATTCATTTAGAATATCACCCTGGAAAAATATATGGTTTGGTGGGTGAGAATGGTGCCGGAAAGACTACTTTATTCAACTGCATGACGGGAATCTATGATTATACCGGAAGCATAACCAAAAGCAAAACTTTAAAAGCAGGTTATCTGTCTGCATCCAACTTCTTTTATTCCCAAATCACGGGTCTTGAATACTTGGAATTCTGTATGAAAGCCAAAGGTCTGCCGGTCAGTACACTCACCATTCAACATTTAAATGAAATTTTCCAACTGCCCCTTGACAGGTATGCTGCCGAATATTCTACCGGAATGAAAAAGAAACTGGGATTTATGGCATTATTATTGCAAGAAAATGACGTATTTATTCTTGACGAGCCGTTCAATGGGGTGGACTTGAAGGGGTGTATCCTGATGAAAAGACTCATCCGGCAACTGAAAGCAAAAGAAAAGACGGTGATAATTTCATCACATCTCATTGCCTCGTTAAGGGAAATATGTGATATTATCCACTATCTGAATGAAGGGGTTATCTACAAAGAATACCATGAAGAAACAACAGAAGAGATAGAAGAGGATATATTATGCAACACTAAAAAGATACAGTCCACCTCATACTTTCAGTAAAACACACAGCACTGTCCTTACATGAAAGCTACAAGTTTAACTCCATCCCAATTCTTTTTCACCACTGATATTGCACAGATACCATAAATTCGCGGGGACGAAGTTTTACCCAAGAAGTATAACTCTGCACAGCAGAATAAAGAGTATAACGATATTGTTCCTTATTAAACAGATTCATAGCAGAAGCGGTAAACCTCCATTTTCCGGATTTATGTATCAATGAAACATCTGCAAGCCAAGTATTCAGATGCTGGTCCTTGCTTAAATCATTATAAAAATGCTCTCCGGATAACCGGAAGTCCGTATCATGAAATCCCAAACTGAGAGTCAGCCGTTGAGCTACATCCCATAAAGGGTCTAAACGGGTATCCTTTCCTATTCCGGAACCCCCACAACTGACCGTCGCTTTGTATTCAACCTCAAAAAGTGCAGAAGGGGCCCACACAATTTTAGGTTCGACGCGCAGATAGTCATACCTGTAATTCTGAACGATATTTTCATTCAACTGTTTACCTTCATTGCGTGCTAAAGTCAGTTCCAGAGAAGTCTTCAAATTCCAGTCATATACCCCTTTCGACCCTATGGTATTCAAGGCGTAACTATAAGAGGAATGATTTCTTTCCACAGACGAAAGATAAAAATTACCGTCCTTATAATTACGTTCTGCCATCAGATTATAACGATTGTGGGAATAGGAAGCTGATAAAGTCCAGAAAAATTCCTTGACAGTATTTTTGTATTCCAGATAGCAGGTATAAAGTTGCCGGACGGTTACAGCTACTTTTCCCGTGTGTTTCACCACAGTACGATAATCTTCACGATAATGGAAAGGATAGATATCCTGTATTCCTCCTTCACTCTCGTCCAGGCTGCCTGATAAGGACATTTTCCAACGGGGACTAAACTTATAGCGAAAATAAAGGGAGGGAGCGGCATAAAAACGGGAATAAGATTGCTTTGGAAGACGATTCCACCAGACAGTGGCAGCAGCGGTGAGTAAAAAATCAGTCCTCTCCCATTCTATACGGGGAATAGTATAGAAGGAATAACGAGGAGCAGAGTAACTATTCTCCTGTCTCACCGAAGAAAGTTCGCCACGAAAACCACCTGTAAGCTGGTAATTCACTCCATTCTTTTTCCGCATCCCATAAAGGGCATTATCCGTGTAGGCATTGTCGATGTTCATTTCTTCATATTCCGTAGGGATAGACTCATATGTCTGTCCGGTGACAGTTCGATATGTGTTTTCGTTAATGTTATCAGGCAAATTCAATTCGTCCCTACGGTGGATGCAGGTGGCAATCAGTCTGTTATCGGCAGATGACACGGGCAGGTTGCGGTGAATCACTGTCAGTAAAGCAGGAAGATGGGTGTAACGGATATACGACCGGATTCCCCAGGTGTATTTTTCTTTGGTGTAAAGTTGGTTGAAATAATTCTTCAATTCCCATTGTGAATTCTTTATCTTTTGGAAAATAACATTATCACCCGTTATATCCGAAACTCCTGATTTCCATGTTCCTGCAAACGAAAAATTCTCACGAGTGTACCGACTTGCAGCATTATCTTCATAATTTACTTCACCATTCAGACAATCGGTTTTTAAACGGTCATGCCGGTTGGTAGCCGTATGCACCGTATCTTGTGCAAAATAATAGATTTCCTCACTTCCATATTGCCGGGTTGTGCGGTCATGGATATACCCTAACTGAAATCGTAATTGCTTTTCTTCATCCAATCGGTACAGGCGGTTGGCAGAAGCTGTATGCGTTTCATTGAATAACAGCCTTTTTTGCGACAAGGGCATGGCCGGTTCGGGTAAAGGAAGAAAAATGGGAGGATTGCTGTCCGTCACCCGGTCAAAGCCATTGCCGGATGCCAGTTTCTGTTGGTCGGAAAACAGATTCCGGCCTATATTATTTGCCTTGTAAGTATAGACAGTCTGCCGGTTACGACTCAATTGCAGTACATTGAACGAAGCGTCGTAAAGTGCCTTCTCTCCATAACCTCCCCCTGCCATAACGGTATAAATCCATTGGGAACGGACTTCGGGTTTCAATTTCAAATTCAAGGCAACGTCATCCGTAAAGGTCTTGCCACGCAAGGACTTAATGGGTTGGTGTCCTTCAATGACCTCCGCTGCCTGTACGGCATCCGCTTTCAGATTATTATTAATTTGATTATAACGACCGCCACTCACATCCATACCTTCCACATAGAGATTACTGATCACTTTTCCATTATATTTTATAGTTCCATTCTCTTCCACATTGATGCCGGGAAGTTTTTTCAACACATCACTTACATTCCGATCTTTGGAAGATGTAAAACGGGTGAGGTCATATTTCAAGGTATCCTGCCTTCCCCATACGCGCCCCGGACGAATCTGTACTTCTTTCAGCAAGACAGCTTCCTGCTCCAGTTCGATAGTTAACGGACGACTGATAAGTACCGGTATGGTCTTTTTCCTGTAACCCATATAAAATACCGTTATTGTCCTGTCTTTCAAGGATGAAGAGGAAAGTTGAAAACGTCCGTCAGCATCTGTCAAAGTATAGTTGATGATATTGCCATCCCCTCCCTGTTGCAAAGTGACGGTAGCGGATTCCAAAGGCTGACGGGTAACTTTGTCCGTTACCCGTCCCTTTATCGTGTTTTGTGCGTTTGTGTGAATATGAAGCAAAAAGCTCAACAAAGAGAGAATGATTGCTGTTTTCATCTTGTTATTTTTCAGATAATTCTATCGGATTATAAGGTAACTCAAAGTTTTTCAACGTGTTACCTTGCTCATCTTTTACCGTCAATTTTACATTGGGGGCTGTAGAAGTGATAAAGCCTACCGGGTCCTTGGCATAACGCTCATATACCTTATTCAAATCTCTACGACTGATGGATTCAAAACCTTTTCCATTGAAAAGAAGTGGTTTCGGTCCACGGAATTGCTCGATACCTGTACATTCAAATGAATAATGTCGGCGGTCATCCTCAGCCTTTATGATGAGACCTGGCAATCCACAAAGTTTCCAAGGCCCTTCACTTACAGGAATTTCCATCGTGAACCATGCCGTATAACTTCTTCCCCGGAAGTGACCAGTTGCTTTCCGGCAATGATAAGTCAGAATAGTAGCCGTATCGGGTAATAAGGTCCATACCGGTTTTTCATTCTTTTCCTCGCAACGGAAATTACTGGTAGCCAACCGGTCAAGCGTTGTCACCTTTCCCGTAGGATAGTTCTTATAAATCCGATATGTAATACGCCCGTTTCCATAAGCCTTGGCATGTTGCTGCAAGACATCTTGGGACACTTTATTAGCATAGTCGGCGATCAAAGTAGAATCCCGAAGATAAGTAGTGTAACTATAAAATTGCGAACATTTCTTTCCCACTTCCAGCATCATCGTTTCCGAATTGGGCTGACGGTCGGCCTTAGTTGTGTCCTCTACCATCTTCAACTCATACTGGGCACGGAAAACCAATTCATCTATGGGTTCGCTTTTCTTCACATCATCCATAGCGAGAATGGTTATCTGCGCCGTAGCCGGCAATGCCATGATTGCCAAAAATAACAGGTTTGCCAGTTTCTTTTTCATAATCCGAATTGTTTTTAAGTGATGAATTTTATACTGCAAAGCTAGGTCCTTCTCTCCTTCCCGATACCACAAAATTATTACTGAAATATTACGCCGATGAAAAAACAACCCTCGTGTACATTGCATATCTAAGGATAGCCCGTACCTTTGCTTTAACGAAAAAAAGAAAAGATGGAAAAAAGAATAAAAACAGTATGGATACTGACTATCATTACAGCTATACTGATAATAGGCGGTCAAGGCTATTGGCTTCATCACCAATATTGCTATTCAACGAGAACGTTCATGCAGGAACTGCATAAACAAATACTGCAACTGGAAAAAGAAGAAATGAATACACGCTATGACAAACGGACTAACAACCACAAATATACACTGAGCTACAAAATAGAAATGCCGGATTCGGTGAACCAAAATGGCAAAACAACCTGTGTCATTAGTTTTTATAGACAAAAAAGTGAAATTAATAATCTGGATTCATTGATAAAACAGAATGCATTGTTGAATGAGGAAAGTGTTATAGTCCGCGACAGTTTTCGGGTAGAGAACATTTCCAATGAAATTCTATTTGATGCAGCCACACGTTATGGAGCCGAGATGACCCACCCCTTTCGAGCTGAAATTTTTGATTCACTATTACAAGCCAACCAGATAAAACTGACAAATATCAGACTGATGCAGACTGATTCTATCCTGTGGCATGGAAGCTATACCTTTTCCACCCGATTGTTCAAACCTGAAATGTATATTGTTTATCCTTATAATCCTTTACTTAAACAGGCATTGACGGCATCCATACAGATACCTTTCCCCTCCCTTCTCCAACAAATGGCATGGCAGCTGTTGGGTAGCCTGATATTAGTTCTGCTCTTGGTATTCTGCCTTATCTACCAGATCAAGACCATTTTGAAACAACGGAAAATAGACGAAATGAGAAAAAGCTTTGTAAATACCATGATACATGAGCTGAAACGCCCCGTACAAACCTTGAAAATGTGTATTGCCTTTCTCAACAACAAGTCCATGCGTACAGACGAAAGAGCAATGGATGAAGTAGTAAAGGATTCCATGTTTGAACTGGACAATCTTTCTGCCTACCTAGCCAAAGTAAGGGATATGACACGGGCTGACTATGAACACACGCCTCTCCACATCCGTACTTTTGATTTACGGGAAACCGTAAATAAATTAATCCGGCTTACCAATATACCTGCCGATAAACAGGTTACGGTTCATCCGTACTATAAAATGGAATCCACTTTGGTCATCGCCGACCCGGTACATATTGCCAACATCATCAGCAACCTGATAGAGAACGCCATCAAGTACTCCGGTAAAGAAGTCCGGATTGATTTATCCTGTATACAGAAAGGACACACCCTTACTATACAAATAACAGATAACGGAATTGGAATTCCGCCAGCAGAGCAAAGCAAGGTTTTTGATAAGTTTTATCGCGGCAGCCATATACCAGACCGAAATATACCGGGTATCGGACTAGGGCTAAGTTACGTAAAACTTCTCACCGAAGCACACCACGGATACGTATCCTTGACCAGCCAGCCGGGTAAAGGAACGACTTTCAGTATTGTATTACCTCAATAATCATTTCAACAATTCATATAAGATGAAAACAATCAAAATACTTTTCGCAGATGATGATTTAAAATACTCCATGCTCTTAAAACGTTTTTTGGAAGCAGAAGGCTATGAAGTTACTTACGCAGGGAACGGAAACATTGCTTTACAGCAATTTCCCTTAATAAAGCCCGATTTGGTATTGCTTGATATCAATATGCCCGAACTGAACGGCTTTGAGGTAGCGGCAAAAATACGGAAACAAAATCATCAGGTACTTATTTTCTTTCTTTCAGACCGTAGCGATAAAGCCGACCGTCTGAAAGGTTTTGATCTGCAGGCCAATGATTATCTAGCAAAGCCTTTTTATCCCGAAGAGCTGTTGGCACGTATCCGTGAACGGTTTCAATGTGTAGACAACAGAATTGAAACAGAAAGCTATACATTCGGGAAAAGTACATTCAACTATACCACCAATGAAATAAGGACAGGAAATAACAAGGTACTGATTACTTCCCGACAGGCTGAGATACTCCGAATATTAGCTAAAAACCTCCATGTTCCCGTAGATCGGGAAATACTGTTGAAACATGTATGGGGAGCTTCATCCTATGCCAATTCGCTGGCATTGAATGTACAAATAACCTATTTACGAAAAGCGTTGCGCAATGACTCCAGTGTGAAGATAGAATCACTGATGAAGAAAGGATATGTGTTACACATAGAAAAAGGATAAGAAAACTCTTTATAGTTTGCCTTTCTGAATGAAATGAAGAATGACGAACTATAAAGAGTTCAAATTGCCGAAAGCACTCTTTTTTATAATGTATAAGTTCCTTCGACCAGCTTGCCCATCGCCCATACGGCACGGATATTCAAATCCTGGTCAAGAATCAAGATATCGGCATCTTTTCCTTTCTGCAAGGAACCTTTACGGTCATATACTCCCATAAATTTCGAAGGAGTTTCGGAAGCCATACGGACAGCATCCTCCAAAGGAATTTCCGCCTTCTGCACCAAGGTACGGATCAAACGGTCCATGGTGGCCACACTGCCTGCCAATGCTGAACGGTCTGCCAGTTTGCACACACCATCCTCTATGATGACACGAGGATCGAAAGCCACGTTACTGTCACTGGCCGCACATGCCAAAGCATCTGTAATGACACAAGCACGTTCTACACCCTTTATCTTATAAACCAACCGTAAAATGGTAGGTGGTACATGAATGCCATCGGCCACCACTTCCACATTCATATCGTCTATCAGATAAATACTCTCTACTGTTCCTTCATATTTATACTCACGACGCTTGTGAAAACCGGGCATTGCATTATAGAAATGCGTGGCCAGCGTATAACCTGAATCCCATGCAGAACGAATGTCTTCATATTCAGCCTGAGTATGGGCCACAGATGCCACAATCCCTTTTCCCGTAATGTATTTTCCGAACTGCATAGCCCCCGGCAATTCGGGAGCTGCATCCCAACGCTTGATACAATTCCATTTCTCTACAATAGGAATATACTCATTAGGGTCCGGATCTTTAATATTCTCAGGCATTTGTCCACCAGCCATCTTGATGTTCAGATAATGACCTTCCAGGTGCAATCCCAATACCGGACTGTCCGGTTCCGCCATCAACTTGGTACAAGTTTCGGCAGCCGCCTCAATCATCGGTACGGTAGAAGAAGACAATGTTGGAAAAATACTGGTAGTACCATGTTTCATGTGAGCATTAATGGCTGTACGGAAAGCCTCTTCCGTACCTTCCATAAAATCACCGCCACCACCACCATGACAATGGATTTCCACACCACCGGGAACAACATACATACCTTTAGCGTCAATCAGCTCGGCTCCGATAACAGCTAAATCACAATTGGTAACTTCTAAAATCTTATTGTCGCGCATAAGGACAGACCCGTCCTTCAACCAGCCCTGTGGGGTAAGAATCTTTGCGTTAATGATTTGGGTCAACATGATACTATGATAAGTTAGGATTTTTAATTGGCATATTAAATTCGCCAACAAAAATAGCAACTTTTTCACTTTCTGAAACAGATTTCCCCAATTATTTTCTAACTTTTTTAATAAATAAGCCCCGCTTAATAAAATCAAGCGGGGCACAGATAGTGGAAATTGAAACAAATCTTTTTACTTACTTATTAAAACTAGCCTACCTGATTTAAGTCCTTTACCTGTTGCGGTCAGTGTAATTTCTCCCGGTTTATCGGTGCTTTGCACAACAGCAGTCATCATTCCGTTAAACACTTTCATTTGCGGAACATGGAAAAGTTCCAATGAAGTGGGGTCTCCGTTTGCACCGGCACGATAGGTTCCCGCACCTTTTACAGCATACTTGATGAGATGTTGCGCATCGGGACAAAGGTTACCTTCTTTATCCACCACTCTCACCGTGACAAATGACAAGTCCTTGCCATCAGCCTTTATTTCATTGCGATCTGCAACCAATTCTATATGGTCGGGCTTACCTGCCGTATGGATTTCCTTTTCGGCTACAGCATCCCCTTTCTCATTGTATGCAACCACTTTCACGGTTCCCGACTCATACTTTGTATCCATCCACATCAAACGGTAGCGTTTCTGGCGCTTGAAATCTGCTATGGAAGCAGAATCCGCACTATTTTCAGCCGTTACAGTCAAATCCTTGGTACGCTTACCCTGGCTCTTGCCATTGATAAACACTTCTGCAGACGGATAATTGGTATAGACAAAGATCGGGGTCACTTCTCCTTCACGTCCCGGCCATGTCCAATGAGGAAGGATGTGCAGTGTCTCTTCATCTTTGTTCCAATGGCTGCGGTACAAATAGTAACGGTCTTTGGGCAATCCGGCCAAGTCGATTATACCGAACAAAGAAGAATGGCTGGGCCAGTCAGTATAATAAGGAGTCGGTTCGCCCAGATAATCGAAGCCCGTCCATACGAACTCTCCGATCCCCCATGCGTTATCCTCGTGCCAAATCCAGTCGTCTTCCGGCAAATTGGACCAACCACAATGTTCCACATCGTAAGAAGAAGACTGATGATCGTCATATTTCTTCATAGCCTGACGGACAACGGGGAATTTATAGACACCACGCGAACTTACTGTAGAAGCTGTTTCACTACCTAAAATAATCTGCTGAGGCAACTTCTTATAGTTTTCAGGATATTTATGGGGACGATAATTGAAACCGGCCACATCCATAACGGCAGCCATATTATTGTTTACCACGGCGTCGGGCGCATCCATACCTTGTGTTACAGGACGAGTGGGATCTTCACGATGGCAAATATCCTGCAACATACGCGAGAGTTTCGGACCGTTACTGCCGCTCCACTGATCAGGTACTTCATTACCTGTACACCACATCACAATACTTGGGTTATTACGATAGTGACGAATCAGATTCGTCAAATCCTTATCCACCCATTCATCAAATACTTTATGATATCCATTGGCCATCTTTGCCGATTTCCATTCGTCAAAGGATTCCGCCATCACCATCATACCCATCTCGTCACAAGCCTCCACCAGTTCGGGAGCCGGCATATTATGAGAAGTACGGATTGCATTACAGCCCATATCTTTCAGAATACGAATCTGACGACGGATAGCGGCATCATTTACAGCACCTCCCAACGGGCCTAAGTCATGATGGTTACATACTCCTTTGAATTTGGTCAATTTTCCATTCAGAAAGAAACCCTTGTCGGGGATAATCTCCAAGGTACGGATACCAAAACGAGTGGTATATTCGTCTTTCAAGGTATTCCCTTCATATACTTTGGATTCAGCCGTATAAAGAACCGGAGTTTCAGGACTCCATAACTCAGGATTGGCTACTGCAAACTCCTGTTCAAACAAAGTATTGTCAAAAACACTCAACTTGTTTTCCCCGGTAGCAACCACTTTGCCGTTTTTATCCTTAATCTGCGTCACAATACGGTAATTATCCTTATTGGCTCCTTCGGGACTAACCAAAGAAGTTTTCAAAGACACTTTTGCATATTTGTCTGTCACCACGGGAGTGGTAGCATACGTCCCCCATGTCGGGATATGCGCATCTTCATTGATTACCAGATGAACATTGCGGTACAAACCGGCCCCCGGATACCAACGTGATGATTCAGGCTCGTTTTCCAAACGGACTGCCAGCTCGTTCTTCTCACCCGGTTTCAGATAAGGGGTCGCATCCACATAAAAGGAATTATAACCGTATGGCCAATAGCCTGCCTCCTGCCCGTTCACATAGACACGGGCATGGCTCATTGCTCCGTCAAATATCAAAGTAGCCTTCTTGCCTTTTTCAAAACCGGGAGCATCAAAGTTCAGGCGATACCATCCGGTTCCTACAAATGGAAGACCTCCGGTACGGCCGGCATGTTCCAGAGCCTCTGTCTGTCCATCCTGAGTGATAGCCATTTCCTGCTTGTCGTTATTGATACTGAACGGACCATAAATCGCCCAATCATGAGGAACGGTGACGTTCTGCCATTTACTGTCATTATAACCGGGATTGGCAAATTCCGCATTATCTTCACGCGTAAATTTCCACCCTTTTTCGAAAGTCTGCTCTGTACGTACCTGCGCTTGCATAAAAGCAAAACAACAAACAGCTCCTAACGCAGCACACAAAAATCGTTTCGTATTCATAGTTATTTCTTATTAGGATTTTCTGTTACTATAAAAGTAATTTCACCTGCCTTGATCAAATCATCATGCGAAATCAAATATTTATTAATTTTCTTATTGCCCAATCTGATTTCCTTTATATAATCCCCTTGTCCTTCTTTCTTGATAACCAATTCTTTCTTGCCCCAATAGTTAGGATCAAGCTGAACGGTCACTTTATCAAAAGTAGGAGTAGTCAATGTATATTCGGGCACACCCGGACAATCCGGATAGAATCCCATCATACTGAATATAGCCCATGCAGACATCGTACCCGTATCATCATTGCCAGGAATTCCATCCGGCTTAGTTGTGAAATACTTAGCCAGCAATTCCTTCACCAATTTCTGTGTACGCCATTCTTCACCCTTGAAACGACTGAACAGGTAAGGATAAGCTATATCGGGTTCATTAGCCGGATCATAATTTCCTTCATCGAACACGCTTTGCAGCTTATCGACAAATTTCTTATCACCTCCCATCAGTTTCACCAGTCCATTGATATCATGAGGAACAAAGAAAGTGTAATTCCATGCGTTACCTTCGTGGAAACCGGGACTAGGTGCAAAATTCGCTCCTTCTTTCGGGTCAAACGGTTCATAGAACTTACCTTCCTTGGTGATAGGACGCAAAGTTCCGAAATCCTTGCTATAATAATTCTTATACCCCATAGAACGTTTGCGGAACAGTTTCGCATCTTCCTTTTTACCTAGAGCCTCTGCCAAAGTGGACAGCGCATAGTCGGCAACATAATATTCCAAAGCATGAGAAACCGAGTTGTCATACTGGCTTTCCATCGGCACATACCCTTTGGACATATAATCGTCATTATCCGGACGCATCAGATTATCCTTGCCCGGAGTAGTGGCCGACTTATACATTCCCTTATAAGCTTCGTCAATGTCAAAGTCTTGCAATCCCTTCATCCAACTGTCTACCAGAACAGGAATAGAGGGGTCACCTTCCATAGTCAATGTTTCACGACCATATAATTCCCATTTCGGGAACCATCCGTGTTCCTTATACATACCCATCATAGTATGTATCATATCCATCTGACGTTCCGGATAGACCAAAGTCATCAACTGATGGTAGTTACGATAAGTATCCCACAATGAGAACACCGTATAACGGTTACGGTTGGTGGTCAGAATCTTGTCTCCCTCCATTTGTGGATATTGTCCGCTTACATCCTGCAAAATATTAGGATGAATCATGGTATGATACATAGCGGTATAGAATACTCCCTTTTGTTCTTCCGTGCCACCTTCTACCTTGATACGGGAAAGATCATCGTTCCATCTCTTACGGGCCTCCGCACGCAGTTTGTCGAATGTTGTGCCGAAAGGCTGTTCTTTTTCCAAATTCAGACGAGCATTCTCAATGCTGACAAAAGATACGCCCATACTGACCTCAATCACTTCTTCCGCCGTAGTATCGTAAGTAAACCACACTCCTATATCATCTCCGCTTATTTCTTTTGTATAAGCAGTATAGAGTTTGTATTTACCGGCTGTATCGTCCCATTGCGCCTCCACACCCATCGGACGCATCATTTTCCAATAACCGCGTTTTGCCGGTACTTTGTTGATACGCATTACAAAATAGATGGGAAATACTGCCTGAGGATTGTAACAGAAAGTTCCCAACAACTTGGTACCTTCAATCTCACGGTCGTTTACAAAACGAACGGTAGCACCACTCTCATTGGTCAATCCCTCTCCCAGATTCAACAAGATATTGCTTTGTCCGGCAGGAAAAGTAAAGCGTGCCATACTGGTACGTGGGGTGGCAGTCAGTTCACATTTCACATTGTATTTATCCAGTATATTGGTATAATAACCCGGATTTGCAGTCTCACCTTGATAGAAACTTCCATAATTATGATAATCCACATCCAGTTTGCCGGTGGTAGGCATCAATAACAATGACCCCAATTCCGGACAGCCTACCCCGCTAAGGTTAACGTGCGCAAAACCGGTAAGATATTTATTATTGAATTCGTATGGAGTGGACCACCATTGCTTATCTTTATCCTTATCCCCTTCGGGAACTCCCATCACATTGAAAGGAGTCACCGACATCATTCCATGAGGAGTTAATGCTCCGGGATTTGTCGTACCGTAATTAGTAGTACCCACAAAAGGGTTTACATAATCTACCGGCTCTTTCTGTGCTGCCGCAGAAAAAACTGAGATACAAATCAGAACAGCCGATAACAAAATTTGTTTCTTCATGCTATTTGTTGTTTATATAGGTTCTATTATTTCACTACAATTTCATCTGTAAACAAGAAACCTCCGAATTCACCCGAAGATGCCTGATAACGTATGTAACGTGCTTTGGCATTTCCTTCCCAACCAAAGTTGGTGAAAGTCACCTTGTCATCCTTCACTACTTTGTGTTCCATGCGCTTCAGTTCCGTAAACTCCTTACCATCATTAGAAACGGAAATGATTACTTCTGAAGGCATAAAGACTTCAGGTCCACACACCTGCATAAAGTCTGCTCCAACAGAATGAATTTCTGTTTCTTTTTCCATATCAATGGTCACATCCATTCTTTTTTTGTCTATGAAACCTTGCCAGCGCTTGTCACCATAAGTCCAGCCTCCAATCACCCCATCTACCAAGGCACTATCACCACCAGCCGAATAGCCAGGATAATAAGCGGCATCCGGTCCGTAAGTCACTTTCTTACCTACTGCCAAGTGTTGTATGGGCTGATCCGCTCCCGGACGATTTCCTATCTCATTTTTCAAATCGAAAGGATGGTATCCTTCAGCTTTCAATGCCTCTACCTCTTTCAATGCGCGAGCATGAAAATCATCATAGTTCTTCACAGAAGGATCACTCCAAGCAACTTCCGCCAACGCAAGAATACGAGGATAAATCATCATTTCCGCATGTTCCGGAGTCGGAATATATTCTGTGAATAAATTAGCTTGTACTCCATACACTAACTGGACTTTATCCGCACTCAAAGTATCGGGTACAGGATTAAATGAATAAACTTTGGCCAAAGGCAGATACCCTCCTATTGCTTCCGGCTGGGAATCAGGAGCATCCTGATAAGAATCAAAATAGCAGAACTCACCCGGACTCATAATAGCCATGTGGCCGGAATCAACCGCTTTCATTCCCCCTTCCGTGCCACGCCATGACATGACAGTAGCATTAGGCGCCAAACCACCTTCCAATATTTCATCCCAACCCAATAATTTACGTCCGTGGGCATTCAAAAAGACCTCGATACGATGAATCAGATAACTCTGTAACTCGTTCACATCTTTCAAGCCCTCTTTTTTCATACGTGCCTGGCACAGTTTGCAAGTGGGCCATGAGGCTTTACCGGCCTCATCCCCTCCTATATGAATATATTCGGACGGGAAAAGTTCCATCACCTCTGTCAGCACATTTTCCAGAAACTCAAAAGTCTTTTCATTACCGACACAGAAATCGGCTTGTTTGTAAGGTTCGTGTGTACAAGACAACTCGGGATAAGCAGTCAGTACTTCTTCCGAATGTGCAGGCATCTCTATCTCAGGAATAACAGTAATAAAACGTTCCTGAGCGTATGCCACCAGTTCACGGATATCATCTTGAGTATAATAACCTCCGTGAGCATCTTTACTACCTTCTTCTTCATACCGTCGTCCGTTATTCCACCATTCTTTCCATGTAGGAAACTCACGCCATGCCGCAAATTCTGTCAGACGGGGATATTTTTTTATTTCAATACGCCAGCCCGCAGCGTCAGTAAGATGCAGATGCAAACGGTTCAATTTATAATATGCCAAAGCATCCATCTGCTTTTTTATAAATTCCTTGTTGAAAAAATGACGGGAAACATCCATCATAAAGCCACGATAAGCAAAACGGGGCTCGTCTGTAATGATTCCTACCGGCAATCCTTTTTCATCAGCCATTTGCAGCATAGTCTGAACTCCATAGAATAGTCCTGCTCCGGAAGTCGCACGAATAAGTACCTGATCAGGAGTTACCGTCAGAACATACCCCTCGGAAGAGTTTACCTCCGGCAATTGAGCCACTTGCTTCAAGACAATAGTATGTCCCTCTTCTGCCGCTACCGGTTTCAGCTTCATGAAAGAAGCCGCCAAATAATCCTTCAAAATCTTTTTATCTCCTTCGGACGCATCTATATACAATCCTGTTTCCGGATTCAGAGGAAACACTCCCTGTTGCAATTCCACCTTCAATGGTGCAGGAATAACAGAAAGTGTGCGTTGCTCTTCCTTTGTGCAACTTGCAAACAACAAGCCCAATGCAGCTCCTGCCAATATAATCAATTTTCTCATCTTCTATTTTCTTTAATTCTATTAATTTCATTGGTACGAATGCCCGGTTTCAGTTCTCCATTAATAATGTAATGGAATCCGTCCTGAGAAACTATTACAGCTCCGGCACGCGCACCTTGCTCATATTCGCCTAATGTAGTCCATTTATTCGTCTGTGGATGATAGAGCAGCAGATTTCTGTTAAACCGATACCACTCTACAGGATGTGACAAATATTCTTTTCCCGCATAAATACCTTGGAGAGCCTTTAAGAATATATCCTTATCAACTCCTCCGGCACACAATATCATCCCCTCGCCAAAAGAGGTTCCCATTCCACCACCTAAAGAGATCTCATTACCTTCTGCATCACACGGAGTGGCAACCGATGACCATTCTTTCGTTTCCGGAGAATACATATATCCATCTACCGATAAAGAAGCCTGGTGCCCTTCAATAGCCGGGGCAAAGCCACCCCATATATAAAGTTTTCCGTCTTGCGCCACGCAAACAGGTTGTACTCTGGGTTCACCCGGAATATCTGTTTCTTTTTTCCATCCTCCAGACAAATCCAACAGATCAAGCATGTACATGGCCGAGGACGGAATGCCATTTACATTTCCCCCGACAATATATAGTGAATGTCCTACTAATGCACCTGCCATATTATCTATAGTTGCAGGTAAGGATGGTAACGTATCCTTTTTCAAAACGTCTTTTTGCAAAGATAAAAGAAAAACATCAGACAGGCTATGGGTTGCTGTAGCTCCTCCAACACAAATTAACCCTTTTTCAGTAGAAATAGTGACTCCATAAGCTGCTGCCTGAGGCAGTTGGCCTATTTTTTTCCACTCAAAAGCCGTATCATTTGACAAAGAGGTTATATATACATCTGGGTAAAAGACTTTTTTCCCGCCATCGGCCGCCGGTGTATCGGGAAAATTACAACCTCCGGCTATTAATAAATTTCCATCAATCACTCCCGCATATAATGCAGAAACTCCCTTAAGAAAACCAGCATCCTCCGTAGGAAATCCCTGCATTTTCTCAAGAGATATTTCATAAACATCCGGCCGGCTGCTACAAGCAGTCACTACCATCATGCCTATTATCGCATAAATGCCATATATTATTTTCCTGATCATGTTTTCATGGTGAAGTTTACAAATTCTTTACAAGCAGTGTTGCGCAGCTATCTTTTAGGACAAACGCTACGCAACACCAGCACTGATTTTACAATTAATCTACAGTAATTTCATCTACAAACAGAAAAGCAGGATTTCCTTTACCTCCATGCCAAGAAGGAATATTGTATTCCGGCTTTGCCAATACTTTCAGATAACGTGCTTTCACAGGTTCAAAGCTCAATACATGTTCATATAATTGGTTTGGATTATCCAAAGTCATTGCAGGATATTCTTCTGAAGCTACTTGCTTGAAATTCTCACCGTCTTCTGAAACAGTGACACTAATGGAACGCGCGTCAAATATCCAGTCACCCTTCTCCACATTTGTAGTAAGTGTCACTTTGCTGAAATCAGCCGGCTGCCCGAAATCAATCACGGCTTCCATATCATTCTTATAAAAAGCAATCCAACGTCCTGTCTTATAATTTCTATTTCCTTTCAAACCATCCACCAAGGTAGAGATACCGGCAAATTCATATTGCTTGTTCACAGGTTGTAGAGCTGTTATTTTCTTTGAAGTCGATTTGCTGAACGCAATGTCTTCTTTCACAATACGACTATTGCCTGTAGGACGGACAGCCATAGCCTTAAACGTACAATTTGTATTGATCTTCACCGGTTCTGTATAAAGCTGTGAAGCGGTAGTGGGATCTGTGCCATCCAATGTATAATATACCGGACAGTTGTCTACAGTAGACAAAGTAACATCCACCGTACCAGTTTCCGCATTAGGCTCAAACCGGGCAGTCACATCAAACACGTGCTTGGCATAATTATACTGATATACATCATATATCTTCACCATACGTACCAAACGCTGCAAGAAATCCTGATAATCCTTATGTTCAGGATTTGTCCATTGAATATCTGCCAAAGCGGCCATACGTGGTAATTCCATATATTCCACCTGACTAAATGTAGGAATATACTCAGTCCACAAATTAGCCTGTACACCTTTAATATATTTCTGTTCCTCCGGTGTCAGTGATGCCGGCATAGGTTCATAACTATACACACGTTCTAAAGGTAAGTAACCGCCAATGGCTTCCGGTTCCTGTTCCACATCCTTGCTCTGATAATAGTCAAAATACAAATAAGTATTCGGTGACATAATAACATCATGCTTCTGCTTGGCAGCCTCAATACCGCCACCTTCACCACGCCATGACATGACAGTAGCATTAGGAGCCAACCCGCCTTCCAGAATTTCATCCCAGCCAATAATCTGACATCCGTGGTCATTCAAGAATTTTTCCGCATGATTGATAATGAAACTCTGTAATTTTTCCTCTGCCGTGTGGTTCTTGTCAGCCTTAATACCTAAAGCTTTGATACGATCCTGGCACTTTGGACATTTTGTCCAACGCACTTTAGGACATTCATCACCACCCACATGAATATATTCTGACGGGAAAATCTGAATAATTTCTCCCAATACATCATCTATGAATTTCAAGGTTTCATCATTTCCTGCACAAAGCACATCTTCCGATACCCCCCAGATTTTCCATACTTCGTACGGACCACCTGTACAGCCTAAGTTAGGATATGCAGTCAATGCCGCTTGCATGTGCCCCGGCAAATCTATTTCAGGAATAACCGTGATATGACGTTCGGCAGCATAAGCTACAATTTCTTTTGCTTCTTCCTGTGTGAAGAAGCCACCATAAGGCTTTCCATCATATTTTCCCGAGTTATGACCGATAACGGTTTCCGTTCTCTTAGAACCCACCTCCGTCAATTCAGGAAGACCTTTGATTTCAATTCTCCAACCTTGATCATCTGTAAGATGCCAATGAAAACGATTCATATTATGTAAAGCCAACATATCTATAAAACGCTTTACCGAATCAACCGGGAAGAAATGACGGGAAACATCCAAATGAGCACCACGGTAAGAGAAACGAGGATAGTCATTGATTTCAACCGCCGGTAAAGCGATATCCACTCCTTGTGCCACCGGAATAGATTTACGCAAAGTCTGGATGCCATAAAATACTCCGGCTTCCGTAGGTCCGGAAATAACCACTTGGTCGCTGGTTACCTTCAACTGGTATCCTTCAGGATTTTTAGCATTTCCACCCAATTGCAGGATTATCCCCTTGCCATCTGTGCCAGCTTGTACAGCCAATGACTTTCCGGTAAGATCTTTGATATAACTTGCCAGAAATTCAGCATTCCTTTGCATCTTTTCATTGCCTTCCGGATACATTATCTTAGTTCCATTTGACAAAATGAACGGAGCAGCCTGATCCATTACCGAAATTTCCTGCGGTAACGGAATTATCTGATAATTTGCTTCTTTTACTTCTGTGTTACAGGATAAAAGCATAAAACCTGCCATTGTCAGCCCTGCAAGGCCCATTAAAGTTTTCATAATAGATATTAATTAATTAGTTAGTATCACTTAATTGCTTGATAGTTATATCAACCTTTTCATTCTTCTTCAGTTTATCTGAAGTAATAATCACTTTCTTTGTCTGTCCCGGCAACAAGTCAAAGAAGTTATCAGTAAATTTCGCACCTTGAACAGGAATCTCTATGAACACATCCCTGGCCAGCTGTCTGGCAGACAGAGTCACTTCATATTTTCCATCCATCGGCTTCACTTTATAGCGGATCTCGGTCTTCGGTAGCTCCTGATCTTTTGCGTGGTTAAAGTAATAAATTTCTTCGGATAAAACCTCACCTTTCTTGTTTTTTAATGTCATTAGAAGAAAAGTATTTTGAGGACTTGTTGTTATACCCGCATAAGGTTCCTTATAATATAAGGTGGAAGCATTGGCCGGAACCTCGCCCTTGATACTCTTTTTAGTCAGAACTTTTCCATTAAAATCCATCACACGCAACAATAAAGTCACCTCTTTATCCGCTTCCAGCTTGTCCGACATAACATAAATATTCAAATCCTCCCCTTCCTTGACAGCATCTACCAATACCGGAGCAAAAGCTCTTTTTGCCTGATAATGCAACGCTTTCCAATTGCCATAATAATCAATGCTCGACCAGGAAACGACCGGCCAGCTGTCATTCAGCTGCCAATATAAAGTCCCCATACAATAGGGACGGTTACGACGATGGGCTTCCAAACCCTGGCGCACTCCTACCCCCTGCAAAACCAAACCCATATAAACCAACTGATCGAAATCTTCAGGTACTTTATAATACAGTCCCATAGTCTTCTTGATGAGGAAATTACCGATAGTGGCTTTTTGATGAGCATTCATCACCTCCGATTCCAATGCATAATCTTCCGGTGAGGCAAAAGTAGCAATCGTCTTCATTTCAGGAAATGCCTGAAAACCAAACTCACTCATAAAACGCGGAATTTCCGTATCCAGACTTTCAAACGGTTTCTGACCATACCAGATACCCCAATTATGGCTGTCGGCAATCTTCCAGCTTTCGGGACGTCCCCAATTGGCCTCGTACGGAGAACCATGCATATAGAAACGGTCCGGATCAAGTTCAGCTACTTTACGAGGCAACAACTCACGGAAAAGTTTGTCATAACCCTGCTTCATTCCTTCCATAATACCGGGATCAGTGTATTTCTTATCCCATCCCCAGTAACGCATACCTTCATAAATTTCATTATTTCCACACCACATAGCCAGACTGGCATGGTTCCGTAAACGCTTGATATTATATTCCGCCTCGGCCTCTACCCGTTTCATAAAAGCAGGATCGGACGGATAAGTAGTGCAGGCAAAAATAAAATCCTGCCAAACTAAAATTCCATTCTCATCCGCCGCCTGGTAAAAAGCATCATCCTCATAAATCCCTCCACCCCATACACGAATCATATTCATATTGGCATCTTTCACATCCTTGAACAACTGGCGGTAACGTTCTTCAGTAATGTTAGGCAGCAAAGCATCATCCGGAATAAAATTCGCGCCTTTGGCAAACATCGGTTCACCATTGACTACAAAATAGAAGGATTCTCCCTGATCGTCTTTTTCTTTCACCACCTTTATTGTACGGAGTCCGATACGCTCTTTTTGAGAAGCTATCACTTTACCATCCACCTTTATTACGGCTTCAAAGTCATACAATGCAGGTTCCCCCCAACCATTAGGCATCCATAAATGAGGCTGCCGTATCTCTATGGGAAGAAGAATATGGTTTGTTCCTGGCTGCAATGTCACCTCTTTCTGTTCGGTTACCTTTTCACCCTCCTTATAAGAATAAGCAACGGTTACTTCCGCTTTCTGAGGAGTTGCAGAAACACTGTTTACAGTCAGGAGGTTTTCAACTTTCGCCAGATCTTTTGTTACCGAAGCCTGACGTACATAGTAATCATCAATGCGTGCCACATCATAAAAAGTCAGTGTCACAGGCCGCCAGATACCACTGGTTACCAATCGGATTCCCCAATCCCAGCCATAACTGTAAGGCGCTTTACGGCTATAGATACTGACCCGCTTATCACTATGGTCATTATCAGCAGGATAATCAAAGCCATTGGTTTCCCATTGGGGCAACGTTTGCTTGACAGGTGAATGAAACAGAATCTGCAAATGGTTTTCTCCCTTCCGCAACACCTCTTTTACCGGAAGAGTATAGCCGACAAACATATTGTCCGTACGTTCCAACAAAGAGCCGTTCAGGTAAATATCCGCATACGTATCCAATCCTTCCAAAATCAACAAGGCAGCATCCCGCGAGAGTTGCTCATCTGTCACATTAAAAGTAGTTTTATAGACCCAGTCCTCATTCTCCACCCACTGCACTTTTTGCTCATTCATCCCATAAAATGGATTGGGCAGTTTTTTATGAGAAATCAAATCCTGATGTACCGTTCCGGGCACCGTAGCCGGCAACCATTCATTCCGGCCGACCTGGGCGAACTCCCATCCCTTATCAAGACTCAGACTCTCTGACTTCTTATACTCCTTTGCACTGAGCATCATCGGAAAGCATCCTAACATCATCAAAACTTTTAATGTTTTCTTCATCTTACCTATCTTTATTAATTTATATACTATTCAGCCCGGAATGTGGAAGCAGGCAAACCGGCGCCATTTACCAGATTGGCACGGGTAAATGGCTGCCATCCGTAACGAACCGTTTCCGGCTCTTTCACCTTATCACTCCATACTTTTATTTTACCGTTTTCAACAACAGCCTGTGCCGGATAAAATAATCCATCATCACCTGCCACTTCGAATGTACGAACCGGTTTCCCATCCGAAGTGGACAACTTCTCCGCATAATCAAAAGAAATATAAGCCGCACCTCCACTAAATACGACTGATTTATAAAGCGGTCCCGAAGGAATGACATTTTTATATCCGTATGTTTTATTCAAAGCCCATGCAGCCAACCGTTCACCGACTTCTCTTTTCTGTTTGGGGTGTACGTCCAATGAGTCTCCCCTATCTGAACTGACAGCCATACCGATATGAGGAATCTCCGCCATCAAACGACGCTGGCTATCACGGAACCAAGTCCATGACGGACGGTCTATACTGGACAATTGGACAAAATAGAATGGAAGTTCCGCATCCCCCCAATTCTTGCGCCAACTTTCCACCAACAATCTGAACAACTTTTCATGAGTCTCCCGATTATGGGCATTAGACTCACCCTGATACCAAATAAAGCCTTTGACCGGAAACTGTTCCAAAGGACGGATACCCGATTCATACAAATAACAAGGCTCATAAGGATGGCGTTGCAATTTATTGAAAGACTTCTTTACATTCAAGGCAGCACGCCCACGCACCCAGTCTTGGATAAAATCATTCTGCATCCAATTACGTAAAATAGCCGGAAAACGATATTCCAATGTACTACGGTCTATCCATGCTTCAGTAGGAGATCCGCCAATGGCATTGCAAATCAGTCCTACAGGGACTTGCAAACTATCCTGCAATTTCTTTCCGAAATAGTAAGCCACCGCCGAAAAATTACCGGCTGTTTCAGGCGAACAAACTGTCCACCGTGTATCCTTATAATATTGCAGATGATTCAATGAATCGAGTACCGAAGCATCCCACTCCACCGCATCCGTACGCCAACGGGCTTTCATATCATAAAAACGGATATTGCTATTTGCAGCTTGAGGAACATCTTGTGCGGCAGTCGCACTCCAATTCAGATAAAACTCCATATTCGATTGTCCGGAACAGAGCCACACTTCTCCCGCCAACACATTTTCATAGACCAGTTTCCGTTTTTCTGTAGAAACAGTCAGTGTATATGGACCGCCCGCCTTCAATGGCCGGACATCCACCGCCCACTTTCCATCTGCTCCCGTCACAGCCTGAAGTTGCTGCCTGTCTATGGAAACAGTTACTTTCTCACCGGCATCCGCTTTTCCCTGAATAGTCAGCAGACGTCCATGCTGCAATACCATATTGTCCGTATAAATTTCCGGCATTTGCAAACCGCCAAAATCACCGGTTATGCCTTCATACACCGTTTTTGCCAAGACAGCCGCACCTTCCTTATCGGGATGGACAGCATCGGACAACATAAAAGGATATGGATATAAAGGTGCATGAAAATCTATCAACTGTACTTGTGCGTATTTCGCTATCGTTTCTATAGCCAGCTGAATCTCATCATGCCAGTCGCGTGTGCCGGACTCAAACCGCGGATGGCGGTCGGCAATCGGAGTCAGACGGGCAATCAAAATACGACATTCAGGATTCGCCACTCTGAACGAATCAATCAGTGCACGATAATCCGCTATAAAAAAATCACGGTAATTGGGCCAATCACGCGGATCTGTATCATTCACTCCTAAATGAATAACCACTACATCACCAGCAAAAGCCAATGCATCCTTAAACTCTTTCTGTTGCATAAAAGGCCGGTGTCCCTTGTTCAGCAACGTAGCTCCCGGCTTTCCAAAACGCTCCACCGTATACCCTTCACCCAGCATTTGCTGTAACCGGGCAGGATAGGACTCCTTATCAGGATCGGATACACCTATGCCATAGGTAATGCTATTACCTACACAAGCAACCTTCACCCGCTTCCGTGCAAATGAAACGGTACAAAGAAACAAACATAAAATCAGTATTAATGTCTTCTTCATTTTTGGTCAACATAAGGTTTTACAATATCACGCCACAGCAAGTATCCCTTTCCTAATAAATGTAATCCGTCATTAGTATATACTGGATTCATCTTGCCTGTCTCTTTCTCCACAAAATGACTATACAAATCAATATAGGCAGCTCCTTCCTTTACCGCCAATGGTTCCAACAAATCATTAATTTGTTTTACCATCTGCCAGCGTGATGTATGCCCGTTAAACATACCGTAACAATCATTCACCGGCAATACACTTTGCAAATATAATTTTGTTTTTGGAGATTCTTGCTTTATTTTCCGAACAATCATACTTATTTCTGAAATAATTTTATCCGCAGACGTTCCCCGAGAAACATCATTGATACCGATCAATAAAAAAATCTTTGCCGGTTTTCCCTTTACAATCGGATCCAAACGGTCATATACCCCCATACAGATATCTCCACTGATACCCCTGTTCTTCACATTCTTATTTTGGAACAACTCAGCCCACTCGCAACCGTTGGTAATACTGTTCCCTAAAAAAATAATATCTTTTGAAGTAACCGGAAGTTCTTCAAACAAAGTCGCTCTCTGCTCATAAAAAGTAGAATACTTGCGTTCCTGAGCAAACTGGGGTAACGCTAATAATAATCCCAATAACAATAAGACAATACGTTTCATTTTATTTTTGTTTATCTGGTGAATAAATCAATCCTTCTACCGCCCTTTCTCCGTCAGGAGTCACAAAGACAGTGGTAAACATCCATTTCACAAGACGCGTCTCAGCCATCTTAAACTTACCGATAGGTAACTTTAAGAAAACTTTGTTCCAACCTTTATTTAAATGCACCGCCAATGGAGATCTTCCTACGCAATTCTCATTTCCCAAAGGTACTTCATAACTTTTCACCTTATGCGTAGCAGTCCATACAGGAGGTAATATTTCGCAACCATTAATCCAGATGCGGCTTCCCTTATAATCCCATTTGCCAGGCAATGGCGCCAGATCCATTTCCGAACGACTGTAATTCTGGAATTCCACCCACAGTCCCACCTCCTGATCCTTGGGCGAATACACCCAAGTATATGCATAAGCCGTGTGGTTTTCCTTAGGATCAGCATAAAAAGCAGGAACCATATCCCCCCAGACATGACGCAAATAAATACCTGCCCCCATTGCCTGACGTACACCATACGTATTCCCGTTATAATGATAGATATCCTTTAATTCCTGTTCAGGCGGGAACACCTTATCCATATCGCCCCCATTAGGAAAAGCATCCGTAATATTCCATTTTACATTAGTCTGTTTTACATAGGCGAAAGGATATCCTTTAAACGTATGCTCCTTATGCCACAACATACGCTTTTCAAAATCAGCGAATTCTTTAAATGCTTCCGTGTCTTCGGGGGGAAGTATCGTACCCAGTCCGTCAAAATATTCCGTACCTCCCCCTCTCCAGGCACGCTCGGCAATAGCAAGCATATTGGGGTACAAGCCATTTTCAATAACCAGATTCCACTCATTGTCAATCAAACGATCGTGCCACAAAGCCAATATAGTTCCCGCAATGTCCTCACTGCCTTCTGCCTGATCATAAATACGGCTGTTATACAAAGCTACAATATCACCGAAAACATCAAAATGATTCAGATAATGAAATTTGGAATCGATAGCAGGAATACCCGGTTGCGCCTTTCCACGGTAACTCCACAAATGTGTCATGTCTATTTCCCCCGGTTTATAGTGCCAGCCCGGATTCCAGGATATTACTTTTTTCCCTTTTGAGCGTACATACGCCACCATTTCGGGTACAAAATGCGGATTGGTAAACTCCACCTCATCTGTACCTATATGTAAATAAGGCACATCAAATGTCTCACACACCTCATCCAGTAACAGTTTCAATATTTTCATCCCTTCCGGACTTTGCATATCATGGCGGAAAGCACGCACAAAGGCAGCACTATGCCCTGGCATATCTATCTCAGGAATCAACAACACCTGATGTTTCTTACAAAAATCCACCAAATCGCGTGCCTCTTCCAGCGTATAATATTTACCCAGCATACGGATAGTATTCACACTATCATTCAGCATAGGAAAAATTTTACTTTCCAATCTCCATGCCTGGTTTTCCGTAAGATGCCAATGAAATACATTAATCTTAAACCGGGATAAAATCTCTATCTCTCTTTTCAATTCTTCCATTGAAATATAACTGCGTCCCACATCCTGCATAAATCCGCGTATCCTGAATGCCGGCCAGTCTACAATCTCACATCCGGCAACAGAGCTTCTTTTCCCTTTTTTCTGCTCCAATTGCCGAAGTGTCTGCATAGCCCAATACACACCCTGTTCTGTTACAGCCTCTATCTTTATTCGCTTGTTTGAAACAGAAAGACGATAGGCTTCATCCCGGTTTAACCTAGCTTCATCAATAGACGGAACCAGTTCCACTTCAATCACCGATGATGAGTGTTCAACAATCTCACCACCCGCATTCATGATAAAAACTTCCCACTCCGGCCTTAATACCGGAGTAGAAAGTTTCACCTTTCCCATAGTAAAGTTCTTCCCCGTATCCTTACACAACTGAGGTTTAGGAAGTAATGAGATACTGGTTTGTGCTATGGTTATAGCACAAACCAGTATCATACCAATAAAACTAGAAAACCAGCGTTTCATTATTTATTTGGTCTTTACAATATCTTTCAATTTTATCGCTTGGAAAGTCATGTGGGCCACACTGCTTTCATATAAAATCCCTACTGTTTCCTTGTCAATCATAGTTAAGCAGCTATATCCCCAACCCCAACCGGCATCCAACAACAATTGATTCTCGGGCAACCAAGTCACCCCGCCATCCAGACTTGCTTTGATGGTAATGCTATGACGGTTTTTGGTATCATTCGGATTAGAGAACAAAAGAATGTCTTTACCTAATACATTCTCTTTAGCTTTAACACTAATCAAACTGGCCATACAAACCGGTTCCTGTAAGGCTGTACGTGAAGATTCATGTTCTTTCCACGTTTTACCTAAATCTGTAGTTGTAGAAACGGCACGACTGCCGCCACGATTATCACGCATATTCAGCATCAGCACTCCCGGTTCCACTTCCACTACCTGAGATTCAGTAGTATTAGTGCGTGCCAATGTGCTGATATTCCATGTCTTTCCATGATCCTTACTGTATATAACACCGGCATTAGGAATACGATCACTGCCAATATACTGGCTGGCAAAGACCAATGTTCCATCTTCCATAGAAATACCTCTACCGGGACCTTGCAGCAAGAAATACCATGACGGATCTTTCACCTGTTCTGTTATATTCATAGGCTCCGACCAGGTTTTACCATCATCATCACTTTTCACCATCATTAATTGCGCTGTATGATTACGGTCCATACCTGTTTGTGAATTCCACCACGCACGACCATTCCCCATACCATGTGTCCAGGCAGCGACAATCCAGATAGTTCCTGTCTTTTTATCAACTAAAATGGCAGGATCACCTACTCCATTCTGTGCTTTAGGCAGACCATCATATTCACCAAATGCCATCGGAATGCGCATTTTCTCCCAAGTCTGCCCTCCGTCCGTACTTCTGCTCAGACCTATTTCCACATACTCCTGTAAATCCGCACTATTATTATAGCGTACATCATATACCCCCAACAAGGTTCCTTTATTTGAAGTGACCAACCCGGGAATACGATAGGCAGCAGCCCCGTCATCACCGGCATGGCGCACGCCTACCCCCATATAATGGGTATCCGCCTTACGAACTATCTTCAAAGGAGCAATCTGTCCGTCAATCTTAGCTTCCACCACTTTTGCCGACACTTTAGACAAGATAGAAGCAATAGGCTTCATTTGCAGGCTAATCCAAAAATAATTCACTCCCGGAAACAATTTTTGGTCAGCTTTCAATATAACCTCGCGCTTCGGGGCCTTTACTTCCGACTTCAAAACGGAATAAGAAGTATTGGCAGCCAATGTTTTTCCCGGAGTATTATTAGATATATAATCTACCGGAGCAAAATAAGTCTTTCCTCTCCTCTCCACGCTTTCAGTTCCACCATAATAAAGTTTCACAGATTCAATTTCATTTAAATTCACGTCTTTGCCGAAGTCCAACTTCACTTCATTCAGCATCTGACTTTGAGCAGCCTCTATACGTAAATGAAACAACTCATTATCCTGCCTTTCAATCAACACAGGAATCCGGGTTTCGCGGACAGCAACCGTATCTGCCGCCGCACTTAACTTGAAGGGTGCTAATATAAAAACAACAATTAGCAGTAATAAGCTAGGGTTTCTCATAATATTTATAATTTTACGGGTGTAAAAATAAAAGTTTTTATTGAAATTAGAAAATAAAAAGACGGTTTCTTTATTAATTTCATAAAGAATACCGTCTTTTTATGCAATTAAGGATACTTATCAGACAAAAATTTAATAACCAACCGTCTGTTTCAACAATGGATTATTAGTAAGAGCTCCTTGGTTGATAGGCCAAAGCAGACGGGCAGACTCCGCCGGAGTATAGTCAAGTACGTACGAATCGCCAAAACGCCGCAAGTCATACCATCGTTTTCCTTCCAGCATAAATTCAAACAAACGTTCCTGCAGAACAGCATCCGCCGGATACTTATCAATTTCCTGATTGGGGAATCCCACTGTTGAAGCATCATACGCATCACCAAACGCACGCTGACGCACCCGGTTTATCTCTGTAGCCGGATCCTCACCCAAAAGCACTTTCGCCTCAGCCAGCATCAATAGCAAATCCGAATATCTATAAATAGGATAATCATCACATCTCACCCGTGTACTTCCATTCATAACTCCCCAATACTTATGCGGATACAGCCCCACCAATTCCAACTCGCCATTTTCCACCTTATTATATACATCTTTCAATGTAACGTCACGACGAGTGTCTCCCGGCAGAAATTTCTTGAAGTTTTCCAATTTCACCATCAGGCGCATGATACCGAAATTATTCTCGACAGACGTATTTATCAAAGTACCATCCGCATTATAGAATTTCCCTAAATAATCCGCCTGCGGAAACAAATCATTATTTCCATTCCACAGGTTGTATTCAAACAACTCATTATGAATGGTAAAGATAATCTCTTTATTACCTTTATTATCATAAGCAAACACTCCCTGGTAAGTATCCATCAAGTCCAGATTGCTACGGCTGATATTATTCTGTATGTCAACCAACGCATTCTTTGCTGTCCGGGCATCTCCTTCTCCCCCGTCACGATGGGCACTCCACAAATATACATCCGCTTTCAGCATCAATGTGGCAGCCTTTGACCACAGCGATTTTTTTTCCTTTATGGTATAATCAGGCCCAAAATAACTTAATGAAGATTCTATATCTTTTTTTACCTGCTCAAAAATTTCGGCAGCCGGAGTCGCCGCTTTTGCCAATTTACCCACTTCAAAACCCAAGCTGGGCTCTTCCGTAAACACGGCATCTCCCCATGAACGGTATAACTGATACATATAGTAGGCACGCAATCCATACACCTGTCCTAAATAATAGTTCTTAGCACTTTCAGTCAGAACATCCGCATGGAGGGTCCTGCTGATAAACAAATTCATCTGATTGATATTCTGATACAAATCACCAAATCCGCTGATTCCGGGATTCTCCGCATTCAATGTATTATAAGGAAAACGTTCCATCCCCTGGGTGGCTTCTCCACCAAAAGGAGTTCCCCCAAAGACATCACTTCTTGCCTCACCCAACAAAAACATATTCCACGAATGGCTTCTGAAGCGACTATGCAGTCCAAAAACAAATGAATCAAACTGTTCCGGAGTTTTCCAGTAATTCAAGTCAGTGATATCGCTCACCGGGTCCATATCCAACGAAGTACATCCACCGGCCAACATAGCCGATGCGGCAAAAGCCAATATTACCTTTTTTATGTTCATACTTTCTCTTTTTTACATATTAAAATGACAATTGTAAACCAAACAAAACGGTTCTTGGTGTAGGATAACGTCCATTGTCTATACCACCACGACCATTTGCCTGAATATCCATAACCGGTTCCGGAGAGGTTCCGTCATATCCGGTAATATAGAATAAATTCTGTCCCGTAACATACACGGACGCATCGGTCAAGAACACCTTATTTATAAGATTCTTCGGGAATTTATAACTCAAGGTTACCTCACGCAGACACAAATAATCCCCCTTTTCATAGAAAGTAGAGTTATTATTGTTCAGATTCGTTGTACCATTATTGGAACGGGTAATGTTCTTTTTCGCATTCTGGTCAGCCCAATAAAATTTAGGAATACTAGTTTCCGTATTGTTTTCAGACCACGAATTTCCGACATCCGTAATCAAATTGAACGACCCGTTATACTGCCCCAAGATTCTTGCTTTCAAATCATTGTAAATGGTATGACCTACCGCATAGTCAAAACGACCATACAAAGACCAGTTTTTATAATTCAGCGTGGTAGAGAAACCACCTGTCCATTTCGGATAGATATTACCCACCACCTGACGGTCGTATGAGTTTATTATGTTATCACCATTTTTGTCATCCCACAATACATCTCCAGGCTCAATAGGCTTCCATCCCGGCTTTCCTGCATATTCGGCAGCTTTATTCGGCCCATACAGGTTGGCAACTTCATCCACAAAATCACCGGCATGGTTTCTCACATCATCCCAGTCACGCAAGATACGCACTTGTTTATAAGCAATGATATCACCCAAGCTTTTTCCTTCCTGAATACCGCCTACCCAAACCAATGAGTTGGATTTTGGATCCCATATCTGCTCACCCCCCTGACGGTTGTTCGCATTCCCATTAAAAGGCAGCTTCTTCACCATATTCTTCACAAACGAAGTATTAGCGGTGACATCCCATGACCAGTCCTTCTTTGTCAGCAGATTCACCTTGGCTTCCAATTCAAAGCCACGGTTACTGATAGTACCCAGATTCGTCTTGAACGAAGGGAATCCCGTATATTCCGGCAAATTCACATCAGTCAGCAAATCGGAAGTCGTACGGTTATAATAGTCCATAATCATGTGAACCCGATTATTGAAAAAGCCCAGATCAAGACCCAGTTCAAACGTATGACTCTTTTCCCAACGCAATTTACTATTAACCACTCCGGTATTCAAATAACCCAGATTACCATTATAAGCACCCACCGAACCGTATTTACCATATACATCAAAGTTACCAATACCATTTACATTCCCGTTCAACCCATAGCTGATACGCGGTTTAATCAAGGATACTACTTCCGCAAACTTTGAATCTTTAAAGAAAGCTTCCTCATGCACATTCCAACCGGCGGATATACCCGGAAAGAATCCCCAACGATTGTCAGATAGTTTAGAGATACCGTCATAACGGGCTACCACCGACACCATATAACGATAATTATAATCATAATTAACACGGGCAAAACCGGAAAGAATACGATAACCGGTCTTGATGGAAGTAGTATAAGTACGATTAGTACCCGCATTCAAAGTAGGTATATCATCTGTAGGAGCACCGGAGACACGCGCCTCCAAGTTCTGATACTGATAATCAAAATACTCGCCACCTAGCATAGCATTGATATTATGTCCGCTAAAACCTTTTTTATATTCCAAAGTCAATGCATGTTGTTGTTGAAATACTTTTGTATTTGTTTGCGAAGCATTACGATTGGTGTTAGGAGCCTGACCTATCTGCTGATACTTCTTTTCGAACAATTCAAACTGATAATCGGTATAATACATAGAGCTGTTTCCGTTCAGAAACAATTGCTGCGGAATAATTTCTAAAGCAAAACCAATATTAAACGAAGTCTTACGGTTCGTCGTAGAACGAGTCAGCTTATCTTTCCAATAATAAGGATTACCATCCTGATTACTCCATCCGGCAGCAGGACTTCCATCCTCATTCCACGGGTTCCAAGTGGGAAACATACTCATAGTACGATAGAACAACTCATACTCTCCCGTTTCTCCATTCCAAGGGCTTTTCAGATCGTAAGTCCATAAATCGGGCATCTTAGACCATGAAAAACTACCACCGGCATTCACTGTCAAAACGGGCAACAACTTGTATGAACCGTTGATAGTCCCGTTCACACGCTGATAATTGGTGGAAATAATCTGACCATCTTCTGAATAGTATCCCAAAGATGAAGAAAATGTTCCTTTGTCATTACCTCCCGACAGATTCAAATAATGATCTTGGGTAAACGCGGCATTACGGAAAGTCAGGTCATGCAGTTCACCGGCATGATTTCTAAAAATCAAAGTTTTATCAGGATCTGTAGGGTCCGCCATAAATTGCCATCCTTCATTCAATAAATGCTTGTTGGCCTCTGTCATGAAAGCCAGATCCACTCCGGAGTTAACTCCAAAACCTTTCTGGTTCTCCATACTTGTACCGCCATTGGTACGCTGCCATCCCAAACGTTGATAATACAAATAGTCACCGGCATCCAGATATTTATATCCTTCACGCGCAAAGTTCACACCGCCTTTGAACTTGTAAGTAATCTGTGTTCTGCCTTCCACCCCTTTCTTGGTTGTCACCAGAATCACACCATTATTGGCACGGGCACCATAAATAGCTGTGGAAGCCGCATCTTTCAACACCTGTATGGATTCAATATCCGAAGGATTGATATCATCCATGGAACGCACAAGGCCATCCACCACGACCAACGGACCTTCCAGATTCTTGTTTATGGAAGCACCACCACGCAAAACGATATTGGGCGAACTACCCGGTTTACCCGAAGTATTTGTCACACGCAGCCCACTGACAGTCCCCTGCAAGGATTGGGCCGCATTACTCATAGCCGCATTCTGCAACACTTTATCGTCCAACTTCGAAATAGAGTTCGTCATCAACGAACGTTTCTGACTCATTCCATAACCGGTCACCACGACCTCATCCAGCATTTCAGCATCTTCTTTTAAAACAACCTTGTAGGTGTTTGACGCCCCCACTACAATTTGCTGTGTTTTGTAGCCTATATAACTTACCTCCAGTTTCGCCCCCACAGGCACTTGGATAGTAAAGTTACCATCGACATCAGTTATTGTACCATTTGTTGTCCCTATCTCCAGGACACTCGCTCCGATAATGGGTTCACCGGTGGCATCTACCACCACCCCCGTTACTGCTTTTGTTTGCGCCATCATGTTTATTGCAAAACAGAGGCATACGATAAAAAAGAGAGCTTTCTTCATGAATCTCAGATTTGGTTGATAAATTAATGTTTAAATAAAAAAGTTTAATTAAGCGTTAGTTTTAAAACACCTCAAAAAGAAAATAATTTTAAAATCAACAGCGAATATATGCACGTATATTTAGTATATACAAGAAATAAAAGGAACTATATCCTTTATTAGTGTTTGTTTTTTAGAATAAACTAAATATTAAGGCATATTTTAAAAAGTTACATAAGGGAATAACTCAAAAAAGAAAAAAAAGTTCATACGGAGAAGATATAACAAGAAAAACCTCCTTGCAATTCTTTGCAAAGAGGTTACTGAATTGTACACCCGATGAGAATCGAACTCATATCGTCGGAACCGGAATCCGGTATTCTATCCATTGAACTACGGGTGCGTCTGAAACTTGGACGTGCAAAAGTACAAAATATATTGTCTTTCTCCTAATAATTTGAGATATTTATCTATCAAAATAATATTTTGCACATTAATTTAAGAACAAAACAATCAATTTGATTATATTTTTGCCTAAATATATAACAATATCACAAATAATTTCTATATTTGCAAGCAATTAAAACAATTAGATCTATTTTACAATGAGTTACCTAATTAAACCAGCTAACTATAAAGCCTTGCTTGATTTAAAACAAACAGAGTTAGGCATTAAGCAAATAAAAGAGTTCTTTCAACAGAACTTGTCGTCAGAATTACGTCTGCGCCGTGTCACCGCCCCGCTATTTGTATTGAAGGGAATGGGTATCAATGATGACTTGAGCGGAACCGAACGGCCGGTATCTTTCCCTATTAAAGACTTGGGAGACGCACAGGCCGAAGTTGTCCATTCATTGGCAAAATGGAAAAGGCTGACTTTGGCCGATTACAATATAGAACCGGGTTATGGCATCTATACCGACATGAACGCCATCCGGGCTGATGAGGAATTAGGTAATCTCCACTCACTATATGTAGACCAGTGGGACTGGGAGCGTGTAATTACCAAAGAACAACGCACAGTTGATTTCCTGAAACAAATAGTAACCCGTATTTATGCAGCCATGCGCCGCACAGAATATATGGTATGCGAAATGTATCCGCAGATCAAACCCTTCCTGCCACATGACATTCATTTCATCCACTCAGAAGAGCTTTGCCAAATGTATCCCGACAAAACTCCGAAAGAACGCGAACATGCTATTGCGCAAAAATATGGTGCTGTATTTATTATAGGTATAGGATGTAAACTGAGTGACGGTAAAGAACATGATCTGCGTGCACCTGACTATGATGACTACACCACAATTAATCCGGAAACCGGACTCCCCGGCCTGAATGGTGACTTGTTGGTTTGGGATAAAATATTAGACCGTTCTGTTGAGCTTTCCTCTATGGGTATCCGTGTAGACAAAGAAGCGTTACTCCGCCAACTGACACTCAGCGGACAGGAAAAGCGTAAAGAATTGTACTTCCACAAACGCTTGTTGGATGAAACTCTGCCTTTATGTATCGGCGGTGGTATAGGACAATCACGACTCTGTATGCTTTATTTACAGAAAGCCCATATAGGTGAAATCCAAGCCAGTATATGGCCCGAAGATATGAGAAAAGAATGCGCTCAATTGGGTATGCAACTTATTTGATTATAATCTATCAGCAATCGAAGAAGAGGGTGATACAAAAGTCATCCTCTTTTTATTTGTCATTTTTACAAATAACCCCTATCTTTAACGCACATTTTTAATAAAAAGAAAGCCTATGAACGTACAAATAGAAGAAAGCTGGAAACAACATCTGGCACCCGAATTTGAAAAAGATTACTTTATCAAACTCACAGAGTTTGTAAGAAGCGAATACCAGACTACCACTATTTACCCACCGGGTAGATTTATATTCAACGCCTTCAATCTGTGCCCGTTTGATAAAGTGAAAGTCGTCATTATCGGCCAAGACCCCTACCATGGTCCCGGCCAGGCGCACGGACTCTGCTTTTCCGTTAATGACGGAGTACCTTTTCCCCCTTCCCTACAAAATATTTTCAAAGAAATACAAAGCGATTTGGGTGCTCCCATCCCCACTTCAGGCAATCTGACCCGCTGGGCGAATCAAGGAGTATTATTACTCAATGCCACACTGACAGTCCGTGCTCATCAAGCAGGCTCTCATCAACGACGGGGCTGGGAGGAATTTACAGATGCCGCCATCCGTATACTGGCAGAACAACGTGAAAATATTGTATTCATCTTATGGGGATCTTATGCACAGAAAAAAGGAGCCTTCATAGACCGCAACAAACATCTGGTACTGGCTTCCGCACATCCGTCACCCCTGTCAGCCTATAATGGTTTCTTTGGCAACAAGCACTTCAGCCGCACCAACGAATACTTGCAAGCACACGGGCAAACACCGATTGAGTGGTAGACATAAATTAAAGACCAGAATAAAAAAAATGAGAAATGGTTGCCGATAACAACATGCAACCATTTCTTATTTTTTATTCTCAGTTTCTCCTAGTACCAATTCACTGCACTACCCGTATTGCTTCGCTGGTCCCATTTCAAAGCATCGGTCAGCATACTGGAGTTAGCACGAATACTGAAGTTATAGGAAGTAAAGGGACCAAATACCAAGCCACAACTCATATTGAAACAGTGCAGGTCACGGCTGATATTGACCGTTGTCATTGACATCTCTTTCGTATTAAAGTCATATCCTGAAGAATAATTCACATTCCAGCGGCTACCCAATTTCACATTACCAGAAACATTCAATGAATGGGTTATTGAATAAGGATAACGCATCGTCTTAATATTAATCTGCTTACTTCTGTCCTCACGAATACTATAACTATAACTCAAACTCAATGACCATGGCATCTTGAAAGCCATATAGCCATCCGGATCTATAGCCGCCTTCTCTGTCTTTCTCAAGCCGGAATTATCTTCTTCCTCCTTGTTTTCATTGTCATCATCACTGTACTCATCCAGATTTTCATTCTTCTTGTCTTTATCCCCTTTACTGTCCTTTTCATCTTTCGGGCCAAACCATTTTTTCCACGAATCATTATTCAATGTATACGAAAAAGAACCGCTATACCCCTGAAAACGACCGAAACGTCCGTATGACCATTCTGTACGATTACCTTCCACTACCTTACCATCTTTATCAAACTCATAAGCATAAGTAGCAAACTGGGCGTTCATATTAAAAGTATAGCTCTTGGTTAGTTTCAAACGCAGATTCATACTCAAGTTTCCCCACGGCTTCTCTTTAGCTGCTGCATTATAAGAAATGCTGGCCCCCAACTGGTCAATCAAGCTGATTTTCTTCACTCCGGTAGTATCCGCATCGGATTTCACTTTCATTTCCACATTATTGTCTATAGAGAAAGTAAAATTCTCGGATTTACCACTGGGTGAGAAGGAGTAAGGCAAACCTTCATATGGATTATAAGTCTGAGTACGTACCTCTCCATCCGTATCAGTATAAGTATACGTTCCCACATATCCATACCTAGACGTACTGAAATCCGGCGCATAACTCATGCTAACCGAAGGAGTAAAGACGTGACGGATCATTTCAATCTTGTCACCAAACAATTTCTTCCACGGTTTGTAGAAACCATACATCTTGGTATTCACCTGCAAACTCAAATCATAGTTATACACACGGTTGAAACCGTTGATTGTATCTCTCCGCACATTATTAGGTGCCGACGGATCATAACTCTGCTCTACCTTGCGCATATACCAACGCTCGGTATAGTTAAAAGAAGGCACGATATTGATATATTTGAATAAGGTAAATGTAGCACTGATAGGAATTTTGTGCTGCATACCATTGGTCCATTTATTCAATCCTTGCTTCAGAATCAGATTATCCTTGGTATTAATAGAGTTCGTCACCTGACCGGTATACTGAAGTGAGATTTTTTCGTACCAACGTTCATCACCTACCGCCTTCTTACGCTTGAACGGATAAATACGGTTCAATGAAATATTCAAGTCCGGCAACGTCACGCTGATAGAAGAGTCCCGTGTATTCTGAGAAATATTGAATGTACTGGACAAATTCAATCCTATCTCGGGAAAGTTACGCGAATAACTCACACTAGACGTCTTGGTATTATTTGAATATTGCTGCGGATTATACAAACTACTCAGGTTACGCTGGTCATAACTACTGGTTGCAAAGTTCACATTAGCCGAAAAAGAACTGTTGGGACTGGCCTTGGCATCCTGTCTGTGGCTCCATGCAATTCTGAAGTCTTTTGTAACCATATAGTCCGGCATATTCTTCTCACCTGTCTTCGTTACCAAATAACTGGCATTGAAATTACCACTATATCTGTACCTTTTATTATAATTGGACTGCGTGGAAAGTCCCCATGAGCCCTTTGTAAAAATCTCACCCAGCACTTTCAAATCCATACGATCACTGATAGCAAAATAATATCCACCATCACGTAAATAGAAACCACGATTCATTTCATCACCGTATGTAGGCATAATGAATCCTGACGAATAACTGCTATTGAACGGGAAAAAACCAAAAGGAATAGCAAGAGGCAACGGCACATCCTCTACCACCAACTGGGCAGGACCAAATACTACATTCTTCTTGGGACGTACTTTCGCCATAGAAAGCTTCAGATAAAAGTGAGGATGTTCGTGATTATCACACGTAGTGTATCGTCCGTGACGCAGATAAAGCTCATCATTGGAACCTTTCTTTGATTCTTCACTGGTTACATACCCTTCACCTTGCTGAGTTACAATATTATTGATGAAACCTTTCTTCGACTTGAAGTTATAACGCATGATTTTTGACTCGTACGGAGTCTCGCCATCTTTAAAGATAGGAGTACCTTTTTCCACGCCAACCGAGTCGGGAACACCACGGGCATACACCGTACTGCTATCCATGTTCATTGTAATCACAGCAGAGGTCAACTCAATTTTCTCATAGTTCACCTTACCGTCACCATACAGATGGGCATATCCGCCCTCAGTGAATACGATAGAGTCATTTGCTTCATAAATAACAGGCGCATCCAACGGCTGCTTCTTTTTAGGTGCAACCGTATCAATAGACAACGTATCTACCAAAGTACTATCTACTTTCAGGGAATCATTGCCGGATGCAGAATTCCGCTTTCTGCGTTGAGCACCCGTACTTAAAGAAAGCAACAGGCATGCAAATAGTAGTAGGAATGTTATAAATCTATGTCGTTTTAGTGGCGTCATTCACAAATCATTTACGCTTTTGAGGGGCAAAATTAAGCATTATCCGCCAATAATGAACTATTTAGCGGATATTTAATTTATTTTTAAGGCTTACAAGAAACATTCGCACCAATGGTTAAAACGGATTATCCCATCTTCCCCATAACGTGAAATACTCTTTAACGCCTTCTCCACGCTTTTTTCCTTGTCCAGATGTGTCTTTGAAAAAAACTTGTCGGCAAAGCAGATAACCTGTTCCTCCAGTGATACCGGAACCATATCCCGATGAGGAACGGGCAATTGCTGGTCAATAATACTTTGCAAAGATATACCTGCCCCCGTATGTCTCTCACAGACCAACGCATGGCGCGGGAATCCTTCTTTCCGCATCAGATCAGCCCCCAAATATCCATGACAAATATAAGAATAAGATCCGAAACAACAAATACCATCAGCATCTGTCATAAAAATACCGATATCGTGCAGCATTGCCGCTTCTTCCAAAAATTGCTTGTCCAGATTCAATTCCGGATGCTTGCCGGCAATCCATAACGCTTTATCGGCCACCGAACGGCTATGCGTCAGCAGGATATGTTTCAGTTCATTATCTTCAGGATAATATTTATTAATGATAGCAAGTGCGTCCATTCTCAATTAAATTCTTATTTTTGTGCAATATTACAAAATAATCACCACATATCATGAAAACAAAATACATTTTCCTATGCTGCCTCTTGTTTACTTTCAACGCCGTGACCGCGCAAAAAGTTATTACCGGAGCCGAACAGATGGACTACCTCTTACCTATATTAAAAGGGAAGCGTGTAGCATTGGTTGTAAACCAAACCTCCAGGGTAGGAGAAACTCATCTGTTGGACACCCTGCTGGCAGCGCATATACAAATAAAAAAGGTATTCGCTCCCGAACACGGCTTCCGGGGTGACGCCGATGCCGGAGAAACCATCAAGAACGGAAAAGATACCCCGTACAGGAGTACCCATCCTGTCCCTTTACGGTAAAAATAAAAAGCCGGCTGCGGCACAGCTACAGGATATAGACCTGATTGTGTTTGACATTCAGGATGTAGGCGCCCGTTTCTATACCTATATCAGCACCATGCAGTATATAATGGAAGCTTGTGCCGAGAACCGGAAACAACTGGTCATCACAGACCGTCCCAATCCTTGCGATTATGTGGACGGTCCTGTGCGACAGAAAAATCAGAAAAGTTTCGTGGGCATGCATCCCATACCTATTTTACACGGTTGCACTGTAGGCGAGTTGGCTCAAATGATCAATGGTGAAGGCTGGTTATCCAATGGCAAAAAATGCGCGTTGACCGTTATCCCCGTAGAAGGTTGGAAACACGGACAACCCTATTCGCTTCCGGTAAAGCCCTCTCCCAACCTGCCCAACGACCAAGCAATTGCCTTATATCCTTCACTCTGCCCGTTTGAAGGTACAGCCATCAGTGTGGGCAGAGGTACTCTTTATCCTTTTCAAGTAATCGGTTCACCGGATATCCGCATCTCCTCCTTTTCTTTCAGACCGGAAGCCTTGGAAGGCTTTGATAAGAATCCGATGTATAAAAACCAATACTGCTATGGCAATAATCTCCGCCATATCACCGCCCCGAAAGGATTCTCTTTAAAATACATCATCACCTATTATCAAGCTTATCAAGACCTTGGAAAAGCGGACAAGTTCTTTACCCGCCCACAATGGTTCGACCTGTTGATAGGGAACCGTACCGTAAGGGAACAAATCACGAAAGGAGCCAGTGAAGAAGAAATCCGTGCAGGATGGCAGAATGAACTGGAAGCCTACAAAAAGATGAGAGAGAAATACCTGCTTTATGAATAATATTTCCTTCCAAGCTGACGGCTTTCGTCAAAAAAGGAGCCAACAACCCAATCTATTCAGGACACGCAGCACCATTCCTCTGCATCCACCAAGTCCCAACCACAAACGGCTTTCCAACCGCCAACAGGCGGAATCTGTTTCAATCTTCTTTCCGGAAGGTCTGCATACCCTTCTCACCACCCCGATGATATCCGTGTCCTCACATTCCTCATAAAAATGACAAACGCCATCTCCCTGCATCAAATAACGACTGCCTCTTTTTTGAATAATCCGATGCAATACATACCGGTCTGTTTGCCGGAACAGAATGACATCAAAAAGTTTCAACTCCTCCTTATCATACGGCCCCACCACCACTTCATCCTTCCCATTTCTCAGTAAAGGCATCATGGAATTGCCTTTCACCCGGAACTTCACACTCCTGCCACTTTTGATTTCCGACTCCACCCACGCAAAGAAACATTCATTCGCTATCCGCTTCATACCCATCTCCATATAAAGTACGACATACTAATTTCACCGCCTCCGCATCGGGCAAACACTCCAGATGATAAACAGGAATGGATGAAACCATCTTTTCCAACAGACTACAAACCCCACTGTATAATTCCTCCTCGTATGCAAATGCAGGAGGAGCAGACGGATGCAAAGCTGCATAAGCCTGCAAAGTGTTCAATCTCCGTATCTTATTATACGGTGCTTGTGACAAACGTACACATCCGGCCAACGGATAACATTCCGCCTTATAACAAGGAGTCTTCCCACTCCACGGGCTGCCATATACCCACACGCCCCCCTCTTCATAACGCACAATGGGACTGTCATCATTCAGCAACTTACTTCCTGCTATATTTTCCCTCCACAAACGAGTATGGGTACTTTTGCCGGTTCCGCTTTCACCTAAAAAAAGAACCGCTTTCCCCTTATAAACAATACAACTGCCATGCAAGGCAACCGTATCTTTCCGTACCGTCATCAGGCCATACCCCATCCATAAGGCAAATCTTAAAAGACGGGGAGAATAATGACCATATAAACAGATACCTTTCCCAGTTTCACCCATCGTCCGGAGATAAAGCGACGGTTCTCCCTGCGGAGCCAGTTCCAACAAAAAACTATCCCCACTCACACCGAAAGTACCGGTTACATCTTCATATCCGAACCCATAGGACTTTCTCTGAAAAGCCGGAAAATCCCAACCGTTTCCCTCCCAAACAGTAAAATCCGGCAACCAAGCACCCTCGTATACATCTTTTACCGAAACCAGATCCGGTTGCCAAATAAAAGGCTTGAAACCGCTGATACCATCCACCACCTCCATCAACCTTTCGTCCGGCAATGCGAAGCAGTGGCCACCTATTTTATAAATTCGATCCATTGTCTTTTCCATTTAATCTGATTACACGATGACAATATGCCAATGAGCTTTCCCGATGGGCTATCGTGAGAACAGTCAGCCCCCTACACTCCTTCATCAGACTGAGAAGCATTTCATTGACAGCCCGTTCAGTCTCATTATCCAATGCAGAAGTAGCCTCATCCAGTAGAAGCACCTCCGCTTTCTTATACAAAGCACGGGCTATGCCTACCCGTTGTTTCTGACCTCCCGAAAGCCTTCCTCCCCCTTCACCCAAAGGAGTATCCATTCCTTGCGGCAATTCATCCACCCAAGCATCCAATCTCACCTGCCTCACTATCTCCGCTACCCGTTCCTTATCTATAAACCGGCATCCCAAAGCAATATTTTCCGCCAAGGTCCCATCCAGCACAAACACTTCCTGTTGCACATATCCCACCTTGCGATGCCATTCCTGCCTCGGCACATCGGCAAGCGGCCTGCCATCTATCCGAATAGCGCCTTTATCCGGAGTGATAAATCCCAAAAGCAGATTAAACAAGGTAGACTTACCTACGCCACTCTCACCACAGATACCTACATATTCTCCTTTACGAATAGTACAACAAAAATCCTTTAGAACCTCTTTACTTTCAGGATAAGCATAGGTGAGGTGTTCTACCCGTATCTCTTTTTGAAAAGAAAACGCTTCCTGCCCCCATGATGGAGAAACTGCTTCTATCCCCTTATCCCCCAACCCTTCCTCTATAATCCGCAGAGAATAGACCGCATTCTGTACTTGTGTCCAACCACCTAAGATGCCGCGCAAAGCGGGTAACAGCCGGAAAGCCGCCACAGCAAAGACACCTACCAGCGCTTTGATATCCCCTGTTCCGAAAACGGTGAGCAAGGTCAGCCCCGATATGACCGCCATTTCGGAAAGGCAAAAAGGAAGGTGCTGTATCATTTCCAGTTTCAAACGGCTCTCACTGATTTTCCTTATCCTCTCGGCGAATGCCTGCTGAAAAAAAGGAAACGCCGCATTCAGTTCCAATTCGGCATACCCTTTCATCGTTTCCGTGACCAGCCGGGACTGCTCACGACGAGCCTGCTGCTCCTGCTCACCATAACGGCGCATCGGTTTCCTGATCCCCCATCCGTAAATCAACATAAAAGGCAGAAAGGTAATATACAGCATCAGTACCGTCAACGGAGCGTAAACCAACAAAGCTGCCGTCACCCATAAAATAAGCAGCAGTTCTCCTGTCATGCGAAGCAAGGGGGAAAGAAGATTTAAAGAAAAAGCATAACAAATATAGTTTACCTCATAGCCCAGCCGGATACTCCCCCTGCTGCGTATAAACAATAATCCCCGTTGATAGTAAGAAGTAAAGAGAGAAAAGCTGAGCCGACGGTAAAGAGACATCAGAAAATGGTTTTGAAAACGTGAAAGCCCCGCTACCAAAGCGTTTTTCACCAAAATAAAGACTATTGCCACCAGACAAAATAACAGGGTGGCATCTTTATCCCTCCCGTCATCCAACAGAAAAAACAAGACAGGCAACAGGGCAGCGAGTCCGGCAAAGTTAAGTAATGCGCAAAGAAATACGGCACAAACCACCCTTATCCCCATTTTCCTTTCATCAGGCAACAACAAACGGCAGATTCTTTTCAACATAAACCGTTTATTTTCGTTCCGTTTGGAAGATGGTATAGGGAGAACGCAGATGCAACAGAATAGAATTTCCAACCCATTTGCACAGTGAAATGCGCAACACGCTGTTACACGCACGATGAGTATGCAGCATACGTTTGGTTTTATAAACCAGAATGCTCCATTTATTCTTCGCCGGAACAAACTTAGTATAGGGTGGCCGGATGATTTCCCGCAAGATTTCCTCCGCCAACCCTTCTCCTCCATATACAGGAACGGAAGTTCCTAAATAATCATTACAAAGGTGAGTCATTGCCAGCATCATATTTCTAAAACGAATATCCGTCACTTCCTCAGGAATATGCAGGCCGTATCTATTCAGCAGGCAAGCCCAGTCGCAAAGATGATGAAGCGCCAGGCCGCGTGCGTAATGCTGGGCGGCATGAAAAGCGAGAAATACAGTATTAAAAGTGGAAGATGGAATGAAAATGGGGTATTTTCCGTCCAATTCCGCCGATACGGGTTGTAGCAGTTCTTGAAGGAGCTTATCCATCTTCACCGCTATATGGTATGTTTCCGAATTAATGAAGGTTTTATGATTTTCTATCGGAATACCTTTATAGTAAAACATACTATGCTTTTCGGAGTGTTCAAGGTCTACCTCTATTCCTTTTTCTTCCATTAACCGGTCTGCCAGCCGGTTGGCCTCGGCATCACTTTTCCGGGAATGGTCTGCCGAATAAGTGAAGATGTCTATATCTCCCCCTTCCCTGTGCGAAGGAATGGGATAATAGGTGGAGAGGCCCACTCCTTTCAACTGGACCGTGGTAATGCCATGTATTTTATAAAAAGCTGAAAGTTCGGCTATGGTATGGCAGTACCGCCGGTAGCGTTTTTCATAGTTCTCTACCGCCATCGCCCAGTTTAATTTCAAAGCCTTCGGGGGTTGCAAACAGGCCGGCAGGGTCTGTATTCCGTCCCATGCCAAGGCCATCACTCCCTGAGTGCAAGCTAGTTTGTAACACGCCTGCCAAAGGGCAGGAGATATATCGGTAAAAAGGATTTCACTAACCGGCTTTGTGCTGTTCAACGCGGATCGGAGCAAGGCAAATAGCATTTGCTCCGGTTTATCGAGTATTATATCCATTGTTATATCAATCAAGTAAGGCTGAACATTTTTTTAGTGCATCTGCCCAAATCACCACATCTCTTTCGGCCTGCTCTTGAGGAATATGATAAGATTCCACCAACACCAAGGCTGCCTCTTGTAAAGTGAAATCCTTTCCCGAAAGTCGTTTCCAAAGTAAGCAAGCGGAAAAATTAAAGGAAATAATACGGGTCAAATCAGTATCGGGAACACCTTGGTTCACAATTATTATTTCTCCGGCTATGGAGCGGAGTTTGAAATGGGGATTAAGTTTCATAATCTTCTAATCTTAAAAAAAGAAAGCCGCCCGACCTTTCGAGACAGGACGACCTTCTTTTATTACAAATCACTTTCTGCCATGACTAATAACATGATAGCAAATAATTCTCTTATTTTTTATAACTATCCCAACCGGTTCCTGTAAAAGAAGGAGTACCAGTCACGTTAATGATAGAGGAAGCATTTGTTATCGATGAATCAACAACCAAATTGCCGTTAAAAGTACCACCCTCAATATTCAATTCCATAGGTTCGGTGTTTCCGGTACTTTTTGATAATTCCACGTTACCATTAATAATACTAGTACCTTTAACAGTTACTTTAACTCCGTCAGTGTAGGTTGAATAGCCGCAAACATCAAATGCATATGCACCAGTTCCGGCATTAATCGTAGTATTGCTAATCAAAATATTACCACAATTGTTACTCAATACATATAAGGCATTTAGCCCCTTCACTGTCATAGCATCCAACGTCAAATTACAGTAGTTCTGAATCATAATTTTATCATTATCACTTGCCAGTGTTCCGTTTTTCATAGTAACGGTAGAACCTTTCAACAATTGACAACTGTTCGTTTCTGTGCCAGCCGAGCCAACGGTCGGTTTAGCAAGTGTAAGCACATGGTTGTTCAAGTCCAATTCTACAGATTGTCCACTTTGCGTTTTAAAGCCATTACAAGTAGCGTCTCCATTCAAACGTATCTTCACGTTAGCATTACCGCTTAAGTATAAAAGTGCGGACGGATCGGAAAAAGTACCACCGGTAACAGCCAGCGATGCACCTGCACCAACCACATAAATCTTGCCATTCAGTGTACCACCACTGATAGTCATCTGTCCCAAGTCATTGGCTGCACCATTATGACCTTCATTATCCACCACATACTGAGCGGAACCAGTCGTATTGAATGTACCTCCTTTGATTTCAGCCACATGATGATTCTGTACGGTTGCCTGAGACATATTGGTGAACGTACCGTCGTTGATGACAAGCTGGGCTCCATCATCATTTTTAATGGTATTAAGACCTCCGGCAAATGTACCACCGTTTATGATAAGTGAAGGATTCTGATGATTGGTACCACTTACATATCCATTTCGCGGATTCGTATTGGTATAATCATAATACCCATTGGCTATCATCGAAGAATAATGCCCGTTTTGCGATATCTCCACATTTGGATTAATCGTCATCTCGCCATGATTCAGAATATTATAATAGCTGTTACCACCTGAACTTTCTGAATTCTGACCGTTTTCCTTACTTCTAATATAGGTTCCGTCATTAAGAATTACTGTACCGTTATTATAGATACAAGCTTTCCCGTGACTTACATTATCCACTGTACCATTTCCGTTGATTGTCAGTTTACTATCCTTGTTTACGGTAAATGTATCACCAGATTTGTTGGTAATTTTATGACCGTTCAAATTGATGATAACTTCCTTTGTTGCGGAAATAGTAAAATCTCCCGTCAAGTCTGTGGCAAGAGTATAAGTTCCACCATTTTTTGCGACATTTTGCAAGTCGGCTACGGCAGCATCAACTACTTCAAATGCGTCATTACCGGACAGATTGGGTAATTCAGCCCCCTCTTCTTTATAAATAATGACAGTTGAAGTGTTACCGCTTTCACGACTGATGGCTGTTACTTTGGCACCACTCTTCACTCTTACATTACCGGCTTTTACCTTCAATGTATTAACCGTAATCCCTTTATCAAGAACCAATGTATTTGCAGCAGTAGTTGCCGTTACTTCATCATAAGTAGCTGTTTCGCCATTGGCAGCCAAAGTTACGGTAGAAGAAGGCAGCTCTATCTCAAATTTAGGCGCAGTATCTAATTGCGGTACAGATACCAACACGTTTTCAGGTGCTGAATTACCACTAGCGCCAGTGCTCGCTTCTTTTATAGCAACAGTAGCAGTAGTAGAAATATTTTCAAAGGATATGCTGACATTTTCTGCCGGTGTATTTTTTTTCGGTATTGAAACTGTAGGACTGGTTTCAGTTAGAGCCACATCAGTCACAGAAACCGAATTAGTTGTTGCTAAAGCATCGGCTACCGCTGATACACTTTCAACTGTTGTCGGTACACTTCCGGATACTTCGTCCAACGTTATAGTTGTGGTATAACGTTCGTTACGTTTAGCATCTAAAGCTTTTGTCTTTAAAACCTGGCTTGTAGCGCCATTACCAATGGAAAGTTCCAAGGCAGGATACTCGGCTACAGGCAACGGGAAATAGAATGTTTTACTAGTCACGTCATTGCCAGCAGTAAAGTTTATAGTTATGGAAGAGGAATTTAATGTTCCTGTGGTTGTCAATGTAGGGATACCTTCGGCGAATGCTATTTGTGCATTTCCTGCAATGGCTGGAGCAGTAGTTCTTTCTCGAGCGGTCATAGAAGTCAATTTCGCCCAAATATAGTCCTTCGGGATATTATTGACAGTTACGCTCATCAAAGCACCTGCATTTTTAAATGCCAAGACATCCTGTGCGCTCTCATTTATTTGGCAAGCCATAAGAGCACTGCTGTTTTCTCCTTCCTTATAATTATAGGTATCCTTCAACGTTAATGATATTTTACTTCCATCATAAGAAGCATCGCTGCCATAAGGATAAAAAGCAGCTTTCTTTACAGGATTCTCACCTTCCAGTACTCCTGAGAACCCTGCGTTCTTGGTCCCGGCTCCACTGGATAATGAATAATTAGTGTTAGTATATGTAGAAGAACTTCCATTCGTTACAAAAATGCCAATCTCGTCACCTGTACTCCAAACGACAGAATTGCCATTCATAGCAGTACGCGATTCAGCATCTCCCATAGTGGCACATACTTCATCAACGCCACTTTTCGCCACGCCCAAATCTTCATTGGAACAACCGGTTATTCCTAATCCAAGAACAGCCAAAGATGTGAACAATATCTTTTTCATACGTGTATGTTTTTAAATTATTTATTTCAATTACCAAGGATGTTGGTCATAGTCTTCTGTTCCACCACTTACTGCAAATCCTTTTTCCACTTCTACTTCGATAATCTCCACTTTAGGAGCCTCATACATTTCCATATTGTTTGTTTCCATAATTTCCGTACAATAAATTTAGATTATAATTTTTCAATGATTCTGTTCAGACATTATACGCCCCAATTATATACCATAGAATATTTTTTATAGAAAGATGCTATAATTGCCGTCTGTGGGCAGAAGATTCCTGGCGGTCCGGTGACATATACTGTGTCTCCGCAACCTCGACTTAACAAATAACGGGAAATAAGGATACGCATTCCCGCTTGCAGTGTTGTTTTCATACGTCTGTAAATGTTAGATCAGTCTATCTTGTCAAAAGACTTTGCCTAACTCCCCCTCCTCTGTTCGGCTGTTAACAATAAAAAAGCGTGAGGGCTGTATCTTGTTTATCTTATCGTCGGGCCTTCGCATTGCCTTGTACCTAGATAAACAACAGCCACCCACGCCATTAGATATATAGATGCCACAGTAATGGCAGGTATATAACACAGACGTGAGCGTTGTTGTTATCATCTTCAGGTACAGTTCAAAGTTGCGAAGTTTGACGATAGAAGATAATTTCAATAACGCTTCTTAAAATATGTAACGTTCTACTACGCCATAGTAGAATAGTCGGTACAAATATAATAATTTCTTAAATAGGAAAAACGTTTCTTAGCGATTATTTTTAATAATTGCTACAACAAGCATTAAAAACACTTCTGTATTTCACAATAAATCGACTCAACATAACACCAATATTAATAGAAAGTTATAAGCAAATATACCCTCATGCTCTCACTAAGAAGTTAACATATTGATAATGAAATACTGAATGAATGATGATAGCATATTTCAAAAAGTATCTTTGCCCTCATGCCCTCATTCTACAGAACAAACAAAAAGAGTATATCTATCTGATAATCAACAATATGAACACATACAAAGTCTTAATTCAAAAGTTTATCAATCATCGCATTTTGAGCTTTTTCATCACAGTGTACTCTATTTTATAAGCATCCGATTACATTTTCATGCTGATAAGTTCTACTCATCGTACTTTGCTATTTGTTTTTTCTATTATTTGAAATTACTTAACCACAACTGTGACTAAGTTTAATCACCTTTGTGACTAAAATTAATCACGATAGTGATTAACTCTAATCACAACTGTGATTAAGCAATTTATAATAGTAAAGAACTGCAATATGAATGCCCGATTATCATATAATGATCTCTATATAAACTATCAAGAACTCCCTAAAATGTAGTAGTTACCGTTGTTTCTCCTAGCAAAATATGATAAGATTCGTGTATATAAAAGAGATCTTGTAGGCATTATGCCACTTTTCTTCCTCTAAAACGGCAAAATAGACTCTTTTCTCACCTGAGTAATTTTGAAACGAATTCAGCTATATCACATTGAATATAAACACATTATATAGTAATCAGTATAATTAAACAGTGAGAGCATGAGGGCAAATTGTTTTTTCAAAAATACGCTACCATCATTCATTCAACACTCATTATCAATTGATTATATGCATAATGAGAGCATGAGGGCATATTTGCTTATAACTTTCTATTGTTTTCTCCTTTCTTTATTCCTTGATATTACGGATATGTCTGACAGGAACATCGCCCACAACTGTATTTGCCGGAACCTCTCTTGTCACGATCAAACCTGCTGCAATGACAGCATTGTTTCCGATGGTTATTTATCGGATAAATGAAGAATAAGTGCTTTGTTTCTTATTCTATTTATCAAATGTAACTTGTACCATTAGAATGAAGAAGGCTGATTAGTATGAATGTGAATATGCTGCATATAAATTTTCAACCAAAACAATTATGGATTGCCGATGAAAAACTTAAATGTCTAATACATGGTTTAGATTAAGGAGAGGATTTTTCCTCTCCTTTTTTCCTTCCGATACGCCCCATTATCCCTATTTGTTACCAAATGGGTGGGAATGGTGCAATTTAGAAGATATTGTGTGCGAATTGAAATACGGAACTTCAGAGAAGTCTTTAAGTGTGGGAAAAATAGCTGTCTTGCGAATGGGGAATATTACTAATGTCGGTACAATCGATTATTCTAATTTAGTGTATTCGTCAAATAATGAAGATATTAAGCTGTACTCACTTGAAAAAGACGATTTACTGTTCAATCGCACAAACAGTAGTGAATGGGTAGGGAAAACGGCAATCTATAAGAAAGAACAACCAGCCATATATGCTGGCTATCTTATTCGCATTAGACCGATATTGATTTTTTCAGACTACCTTAATACTGTAATGAATAGCAGCTATTATCGTAATTGGTGCTATAATGTAAAAACGGATGCTGTTAATCAGTCTAATATCAATGCTCAAAAGCTTTCGCAATTAATGATACCTATCCCACCCTTAAAGGAACAAGAAAGAATTGTTGTAGAGGTGGCCAAGTGGATTTCTTTAATTGATACTATCAAGAATAGCAAGGAAGATTTACAAACAACTATCAAGCAGGCAAAAAGTAAAATCCTCAATCTTGCTATTCACGGCAAACTCGTGCCGCAAGATCCGAATGACGAACCAGCCATTGAACTATTGAAGCGCATAAATCCCGACTTCACACCTTGTGATAACGGGCATTATACGTTTGACGTTCCGAGCGGGTGGATAACGACAAATTTAGGGTCAATATTTAATGTCGTATCAGCTAAAAGAATTTTGAAGTCAGATTGGAAGCATAGTGGTGTCCCATTTTATAGAGCACGTGAAATAGCCAAGCTGTCTATTTATGGGCTTGTAGATAATGAATTATATATTTCAGAGGAACATTATAACTCATTAAAGGAGAAATTTCCAGTACCCAAAGCGTCAGATATTATGATTTCTGCCATTGGTACTATTGGCAAATGCTACATTGTAAAAGAGTCTGATAAGTTCTATTACAAGGATGCAAGTGTACTTTGTTTGTGTAATGACTATCAAATAAATACGAAATATATTTACCACATCATGAGAAGCGAATATATGCTAAAACAGATGTATGATAACTCAAAGGGTACAACTGTTGATACCATTACGATTGAAAAGGCAAAACAATATATATTGCCCCTACCTCCACTTGCCGAGCAACAGCGCATAGTAGCCAAGATTGAAGAGACATTCTCCATTTTTGACGGTATTCAAAATTCCTTAGAAGCGTAAACAAGAACGCTTCTAAGGACTAATGTAACTTTACCAGTTCACCACTTTATCCACAATCTTCTGCTGTTCGCTGGCAGTGCGGCGTAAATAGATACGAGTGGTTTCTATGCTTTCATGCCCCATGAGGTCGGCAAGTAAAGCAAGGTCGTTAAAGCGGTCAAGGAAGTTTTTGGCGAAACGATGACGGAATGAATGAGGGTAAACCACCTCTTTGTTCATCCCGTATTTTTCAGCAAAATGTTTGAGTTGAGAAGCTATTCCACGAGTAGTAATGCGCTGTCCAAACCGATTCAGAAAGATGTAGCCGGAAGTAAGTCCTATTTCTCTGAGCCATTTCGCAGCCTCCGTGCTCAAGTTCTTCGGGATATACAAACGGCGTATCTTTCCTCCCTTGCTGTATAGGTCAAGATGCCCGATTTGTATATGTTCTGCTTTGATATGGAGTAGTTCGCTGACACGTGCCCCTGTAGCAGCCATAAACCATACGATGAAATACCACTCATCATAACCATCTGCTTTGAGCTGGGCTTTGAGAAATTTGTAATCGGCATCGCTTATTACATTTTCCAAAAAGTTCTTCTGCTGTACTTTTACGAACTTCACTTTTAGTTTTTCTTGTTTCGTAAACTCCAGATACTTGTTAATTCCTTGCAATCGCAGGTTAACCGTCTGTGGTTTGAAGTTCTCCACCAAATACCCCTTGTATGCCAAAAGGTTCTTCTTGTTTACTTCTCCATAATGATTGAGGAAATACTGTACCGTCCACACATACGATGTAACGGTGTTCTTGGCGAGATTAGTCTTTGCCAAATGATTTTTGAATTTTGTTACCATACTACATTGATTTATAATGAATACAGTAACAATATAAGAGAATATATCGAACATGATAAGAAGTTGCCTGAAGGATGGGCTATGTGCAGGCTTGAATAAGTTGTAGATTATGAACAACCTACTGCTTATATTATAAATTCAACGGCTTATGATGATTCCTACTCAATACCAGTCTTAACCGCAGGTAAGTCTTTTATAATTGGTTATACCAATGAAACGACAGGGATATGCTCAAATCTTCCTTGTATAATCTTTGATGATTTTACAACAGATTCAAAACTAGTTGTTTTTCCTTTCAAGGTAAAATCATCAGTAATGAAGATTCTAAAAATACACAGTGATATTGAGATTGATTATGTGGCAATGTTTATGAGTGTAACCAGATTGATAGGTGACACTCATAAACGATATTGGATTTCTGAATACTCAAAATAAGAGATACCTATACCACCGAAGGCAGAACAAAAACGGATTGTTTATACAGCCCGTAATATTTCATTCATCGTATCAAGCACCATATCTATTTTAGCCACAATTCGTTCTTGCTCTTTATATGGCGGTATGGGTATTAAAACATTACCAATAGATGTTTTTGTTAAACTGGGCATAGCCGTACTTTTATCTAATTTGCTAAAATCAAATGATAAGCAGAAATAATACAGATATTTATCAAGTATAGCATCATTAGCCTTCAAGCCAAAAGCTGTATCAACGTTCCAAAAATGTTCCTCTACGAATATAGGATTATTAATTGTACCTTTTCTTCCAATTATTGTAGAACCTGCGATGCAAAGATACTGATTAGCTCTACCTATAACACCGCCACTACCATAAATTGGATATATACCGTTAAGTGTTTCAACATTTTTTTGAGACTTCCCATTCGTTATACTTGTAATCTGTTTCATTTTACAAATAGCCCATCCTTCAGGCAACTGTGTATAATGCCCGTTATCACAAGGTGTGAACTCGGGATTTATACGTTTCAATAGTTCGATGGCCGGCTCGTCATTCGGGTCTTGCGGTACTAGTTTACCGTGAATGGCAAGATCAAAGATTTTGGATTTGGTATAGGCTATAAGATTTTGAATGTCAGTAATGTTTTGTTTGAGCGAATCAATCAAAATATCATACTTAGACACCTCTTCAATTATTCTTCTAACTTCATTTAAAGGCGGTATTGGTATTCGCATATTTTGAGATTGTGTCAGTGATATATTAACCTGTCCGGCAGAACCTCGTGTGGCAATAGAATTTATTTCTGACATTTCCTCTAAGTAGACTTTTAGATATGATACCAACACCTCTTTAAATTTATAAGGGCGTATTAGTATAGCGGCCTGATTAAAATTTGCTTGTGGCAATGTTGTAGGAATAATTGCAAGTTTACCAAGAGGTGGTCCAACAATATTCATAATAAGGTCTCCTACTTCTGTGCGCGAACGCTGGAGCTTTCCATTATGCACTTCTTCTGTAATATATTGTGGATGATAGGCAAAATCTATTTTTTGATTCCTGAGATTGTACATCTTAATGTAAGGAACACCATTCTCTACAAAGCATGTTTTATCTGGTGTACTTCCAGATGCAACATAAGCTATATCTTCCAATCTACACCATACCCACGAATTCGGCACCTCAAACGGCACATTCTCATAATGGGGCGTATCGGAAGACTTTGCAGACTTCTTACTCCGTTTGATTTTGCCTTCTTTTATCAGTCGTTCTTTTTCAGCCTTGATTCGTTCGAGCAGAACTGATGCTGGTTCATCGTTGGGATCTTGGGGTACAAGTTTTCCATGTATCGCAAGGTCGAGTATCTTTTGACGTAACGCTTTTGTATCCATCGTTATATTTCTGTTTGTAATTGTGCAGTTTTGGCTGCACAATTACTATTCATGTTCTTCCAGTTTCTTTAATTCCTCATTTTCTTCAAACTCTTCAATCCATTCCTTCACTTTAGCTTGCAATAAAGCCTTGTTGGGGAGATAGAGTTGATAAGCAGAAGCATAGATGTTAGCATCCTTAGGCAAGGTAAGTTCCACTAGTGCATCGTTCTTCTCCTTACACAGTAGAATACCAATTGTCGGCTTTTCAAAGTCTTGTTTGACATAGCGGTCGTAATAGTTGACATACATCTGCATCTGCCCAAGGTCTTGGTGAGTTAGTTTGTCTATCTTCAAATCTATAAGCACATAGCATTGTAGCAAACGATTGTAAAACACCAAGTCAACAAAGAAATGCTGCTCATCAAATGTGAACCTTTTCTGCCTTGCTTCAAATAGAAATCCTTTGCCAAGTTCTAATAGGAATTGCTGCATCTTGTTGATAATGGCATTCTCTAATTTAGACTCTGAATAAACTGCATCGGGTTTTAGACCAAGAAACTCTAATGTGATGGGATTCTTGATAATGTCTGATGGTTTCTCAATAGATTGTCCTTCCTTAGCCAACCGCATTACTTCATCTTTGTTACGGCTCAAAGCCAATCTCTCATAAAGACAGCTTCCTACTTGACGGCTGAGTTGTCTTTTAGACCATTGTTGTTGAGTACATTCTATTTCATAGAAACTGCGGGCATCCGGATTTTCCACCCTCATCAGTATAAGATAATGAGACCATGAGAGAGCGAATGTCGGCTCAGAGATACATTCCTCTGACTTCGGATAATCGGCTAACCACTGGTTAGCCTTTTGACTCGGCTTTGGACAACCACTGGTTAGCCCTTTAGAAAAAACAATATAAAACTGCCGTATATTCTTAAGCGTTGAATATGACCATCCGTCTCCCAACCTATCAGTCAGACGTTTGGAGAGTTCTTTCAGCACCGCCTTTCCATATTCGGCTCTTGTCTCCCCCTTTTGCTCATATTCTACTATATATTGTCCGATATGGAACTTAGTATAAACCTCAGCTATATTGACGGCTGTTGCCACACGTTCCCTTGCCTGCGTGACAAGGTCAACAACCTTCAAGAACAGGTCGTTTATATCTTTATCATTTGTGATAATCTCTTTTCCCATAACTCAATTTTCTTCAATATTCGCAAGTAGCTTTTCAAGTTCAACCACAGCAGCACTTATCGTTTGGCTTTTATCCTTTATATCAGCCATCAATTCTGCCAATGAACGGTTGTCCACCTCACCACCTTGCTTTATCCAAGTAATGTCAAGACTTGTTTTGTCTCTGGCAATAATTTCATCTACAGGGTATTTACGCCAACGACCTTGCGGATTATTTTCTGCATCGTATGTCTCTACTCGATTATTATAGCAAGAAACAAAATCATCCAAATGATGCCGTTCCAGTTTATTGGTGGCAAGCGTATGCTTTATATCTGTACGGTAGTCGTAAAACCATATTTCCTTGGTCGGTTGTCCTTTGCTGAAAAACAACACGTTGGCTTTTACGCCTTGGGCATAGAAAATACCTGTAGGTAAACGCAATATAGTATGCAAATTAAAATCCTGCAATAAGCGTTTACGAATAGTCTCACCTGCTCCAGCCTCAAAGAGAACATTATCAGGAAGTACAACTGCTGCACGTCCTCCCGTTTTGAGCATAAGCATCATGTGCTGGAGGAAATTTAACTGGTTATTCTTGGTCTCTACATAAAAATCCGGGCGGTTAATATCCACCGATCCAACCGGACGAGTTCCAAAAGGAGGATTGGCAAGAATCACATCTACAAGAGTTGACGGTTCTTTTTCCAAAGAATCCTCACAAACAATCGGACTACGGTCTGTACCAATACCATGCAAATAAAGATTCATGGAAGCAAGCGTCACCACTAAAGGCGTATTATCCACACCATGCAAAGCTTTGTCACGCAAGAAATCACGTTTTTCTTTACTTGCTGACTGACCTTTCATATAATCGTAAGCTGTAAGCAAGAATCCACCCGTTCCACAAGCCGGGTCACAAACCGTTTCCCCCATTTGCGGATTGATACAATCTACCATTGCCTGAATAAGTGGACGAGGAGTAAAATACTGTCCTGCCCCGCTTTTCTTGTCTTGTCCATTCTTTTCAAGAATGCTTTCGTAGATAGCTCCTTTCACATCACCGTCCATAATAAGCCATTGCTCCTCATCAATCATGGTGATGACCTTTTTCAGATAAACAGGCTTGTCTATCTTGTTTTGCGCCTTCGTATAAATCGTACCTATCAGATTATCCTGCTCACTAAGCAATTTAAGGGTCTCTTCATATTGTTTTACCAAATCCAAGCCATCAAGTACTATCAAATCTGCCCACTGATAACCAGTTGGAATAGCCGACTCTTCTCCAAACATTTCTACATTTTCGGCATCCATCTTCAAGAATAAAAGATAGGTCAGTTGGGTAATATAATCAGTGAATCCAATTCCTTGTCCGGCAAGAGTGGTTGCCAGATTCCATACTTTTTTGGTGAGCGATTGCTCTGTTGTATTATTTGTTACCATTTCTTTATGCTGCTTTTCTTAAAACTACAAATGTGTAAAGTGAATGAAGTGCCTCGTCCGCCTTCTGCATATTGCCAAACGCTCTAATCATTTGGGCTGCATGGGTAGCATCATCTTCACGAATATCTCTGATAGTACAAGCTCCGTTAGAAGCGATGTAATCCACAATACGACTGATAACCTCTCGCTGTTTGTCAGTTATTTCACGCTGGTTTTGCCCTAACCAAAGATTGAAAAACTGTTTAGAGGTAGTAACTACACTATCCAATCGTTCGATTTGGTGGAAAGCAAAGCGCACAAGTTGTATGATATTGGTCAATGCATCGCTTTCTTCTTTGGTTGTGGAACGCCTTACCGCTTTAAGATTAACTATGGCATAAGAGTTCCAAAGTTGTTTGGAAGTGAAATGGTTGTTTGCCATTTTGAGTTTGTTCTCCAAATCCTTCAACATAGAATAGGTGATAGGTGTTCCTTCATTATTATATATAATGCGTAGTGCTTCTATTTCATCGCTGCGTTCTTTGCAAAATTCCTCGAAAGCTTCTATCGTACTTTTTGCTTCCTCAATGGAAAATCCCTTGGAGATAAGCGTATCTTCACCCGGCATCAATGTATTGACGAATCCGGCTGCAAGTATAAGAAGGAATTTCCGAGCATCCGCATGATTGGCAAGCGGAGCGACTAGCCCCTTACGTTCATTGTTAGGCTCATCAGTGCTTACAAACAGTGGAAGAATGCCTTTCTCCAACGCATCGTATATTCTGACAGAAAGCTCCTTCATGTCATCATGAGACAAACGGACAAACTCTTTCCGTTGCGAATCATCCGCCTTGTTGTATATTCGAGCAAGCGTTGCAGCAAGCCGTTTGAGATACTCGTCAGGAATATAGCCATGACTCATACGTTCTAATAGCTCCTTTAGAGTAATCGTCTTTGTTGTAGGAGCATCATCTATAGGTGCCACTGTTTGCGCATGTTCCGTCACGCCTACCGCATCAACCAAATAAAAACAATCCTTGCTGAATGCGTTCGGGGTAACATTGCGAAGTTGCTCATCACCAATAGTACGTACTCCACGCCCTTTCATCTGAATATACAAAGGTAATGATTCCACATCACGCATGAACATCACCACTTCCAGCGGCTTTACGTCTGTTCCTGTGGCAACTAATGTGCAGGTCACTGCAATACGGAAATCCTTGTCGTTACGGAATTGGCGTATCAGTTCGTTACTGTCGCCTGCCGAATAGGTAATTTTCTGAACAAAGCGGTCATCAGTCCGTCCAAACACCTCTTTAGTTATTTGTACGATATTTGTAGCATGAGCTTCATTGAGAGCAAAAATCAATGTTTTGGGCAAAAAGTCCATATTTGGTTCACGTTGTGGGTCATTAAACAATTCCGTATAAACCACATCCCGATAGGTCGAAAGGACTAACTTTATCTGTGCCGGATTGATAATACTCCGATTAAGTTCTTTATTTGTATAGATTTTGGTTTCCTTACTACTTACAATCTTAACCTCACCTGTATATCTTGTTTCTTCTTTAAATTTCTCACCCTCTAATATAGCCCCACCCGTTTCTGTGACTTGCGTTTTTATTCTATATACCCGACAATCCACATTCACGCCATCAACAATACTCTTTTCCAATGTGTAGTTAACAATGCAGTTATTATTGAAGAATGCCATTGTTTCAGGGATAGGAGTTGCGGTCAGACCAACCAATCTTGCCGTATCGAAATACTCCAGCACCTTGCGCCAGTTCCCATAAATGGAGCGATGGCACTCGTCTATGATAATCATATCAAAGTAGTCGTGCGGTAAGTTGGGATTAGGAGGCAAGGTTACTTCCTCTATAGGTTCATTCTCGTCATCATCATTATCCTCAATAGTTTCTCCTTTCAAGAATGAGAATAGACGTTGTATTGTAGAAATAACGACATTGCTATCAGAAGGAATAGAAGACGAGCGAAGGCGATTGACCGTAAAGATAGTATTGAAAGCCTCCCCGTTCTCTGTCAGACGGAAGGTCCCAAATTCTCCTTCTGCTTGTTTTCCAAGATTATTTCGGTCTACAAGAAACAACACTCTACGCATTGGTGTATAAGAAAGCATCCGGTAGGCAGCAAGACAAGCAGTATATGTTTTACCCACACCGGTGGCAAGAACCATCAACGCCCGATTTTGCCCGGCACGGAAACTCTTTTCAAGTTCTGTCACTGCCTCATATTGGCAATCACGCAGCCCTTTCTTTTTCAATGTAGGGAGTCCGGCAAATGCATCTTCAATTCCCAGCCTCTTTACCAATTCATGTGGTGTAGGGATATTCATGACCTGCCTGAAACAAGAATCTTGTTCACGAAAATCACAGCAATATAGTTCCTTACCATTCGAAGTGAAGATAAAAGGCAATGGCTTTTGATATGCCTGATAGATATTCGGAACACTTCTTGCATATAAGGCTGCTTGCTCGCATACCTCTGAAGCAAAAGCATCCGTTTCTTCACGCTTAGCTTCAAGTACCCCTACTGCTTTTCCATTAATGAAAAGGAAATAATCTGCCTCAAGATTTCCTTTCAATAAACCTTCTCTTATGGCTACAGCCGTACAAGTAGGTTCATAATCCTCCCTGTTGACTACTTTCCAACCAGCATCGGCAAACCACTGGTCTATCTTTATTCTTGCTTTTTCTTCAGGAGTCATGTTCTTGATAATATATATTATCAGAAGTTCATAGGCACATCTGCAACAAGTTACAAAAGGAACCAGAACCTCCTAACCGTATTAAATAATTTATTGTAACCTTTCTTTTTTATCAGTTATCAAATCCTTCAAATCAACTTGTAATATCTCCGCAATCCGTTGCAAGGTCTCCCAATTAGGCTGAATCTGATTACAGGCATAGGCATTGACCATACTGAAACTCTTATCCAGCTGTTTAGCTAACCACGTTTGAGAAATACCTTTTTCGGATAAAACAGTCTTTATTCTATTCAGTTTCATTATTTGATATGATTTTATTAGACAAATATAGGGAATTATATTCGATAATAGTGTATATTTGCATTAAGAAAAGTCAGTTCATAAATGAGTTATGCCTCAAAGTAATTGAATTTAGACATATTTATGGGAAAGACAATAACAACATATCTCATTGATGGAAACCCAAAAGGAACTCAATACGCATTCATTAGCAACAAAATTTGCCAAATGTTTGTCGTACCACGTTCTAATCTCTCTTATTTGAATACACAAGAGAAGTTACAAAAACCTGCATTCTATATATTGCTGGGGGAAGATGAATCAACCAAGCCGCAGGCGTATATAGGTGAAACGGAGAACTTTAAAGAACGTGTAAAAGACCACGATAGCAAAAAATCGTTTTGGCAAAAAGCACTCATATTTGTATCGAAAGACGCCGATATGACTAAAGTTGATGTGCAATACCTAGAACATAAAGCTATAGCCGAAGCCAAGAAAGCAAACGCTTTTGTTTTAAGCGATAATAAACAAATTCCTAAAGCCCCTAACCTACCGGAGCATCAACAGGACTCAATGAATGAATTTTTCGAAGATGTGAAGTTTTTGGCATCATTTATCGGTTGCAATATTTTTGAAGTATCACAACCCAAAGAAGAACATCTATTCTACACCAAAGGTAGAGGATGCAATGCAAAAGGTTTCTACAGTTCCGATGGATTCACAGTCCTAAAAGGAAGTACTGTTGCCAAAACAATGGTTCCGTCTTTCAACTGGAAAGAAAAACGAGAAAAGATGCTTCAAGATTACACTTCTACTGAGAACGGAATATTGGTATTGACATCAGATAAAACTTTTTCAAGTCCCAGTACTGCCGCAGATTTCTGTATTGGTAGCAGCAACAACGGCTGGTTGGTATGGAAAGATAAAGAAGGAAATACATTGGACTCAGTTTATAGAAAACAGTTGGATTAATAACATATCAGTTGGAGGCAAATATGGAAATTATCAATCTACTAGACTTCACAGACCGCATCGAGTTGAGAGAATGGCTGAAGGTCAACCATAATCGGGTGAAATCGTGTTGGGTTGTAACTTCACGCTCTAAACAGCCCACATACGAATGTATTCCATACATTGAAGTTGTTGAAGAAGCATTGTGCTTCGGGTGGATTGATTCAACTCTAAAGAAATTGCCAGACGGATGCCTTGCACAGCGGCTTTCACCTCATCGCAAAGGAAGTCATTGGACTGAGTTAAACAAAGAACGTTGTATCAATCTTGAAGACCGAGGACTTATAACAGATGCCGGACACCAAGCCTTTGAGAAAGCCTATTCCTACGAAATAGTTCCCAAAGGCTCTCTTATGGAAGAAAAACCGCATTCCTTGATTTAGCCGAGCTTCGTACCGAACGGAAAATCATTTCTACAATAGAAAGCCCCCATTCGGGAAAAGTCATCGATACCTATCAAATAGTCGAAAGGAAACAGTCTTCGTACCGGTCGCTTCTCCTCCATCGCTACAATCTGCTCACGTCGCAGCAACAACGTTCGCCCCCCAATGATCCGGCAAAGCATCCGAGAAACATCCAAATATATCTTTCTCCGGTTGCGTATATTGCTGTCCCGGATAATTATTCAGATCATCGCTCAGAAACAAATCTCCGTGTTTTTTTCAAAACATCCATCATTGAGAGTAAAACAATAGCAATCCGAGCTACGAAGAGATTCATAGCCTAACTCACCAACGAGTTCTGTTTCTTCGATCCAATCAAAATCGGCATATACATATAGCGTCTTCATCGCTTACTCTTTCTTCGAAGCACGTTCCCTTGTCTTCAAACTCAAATTCTGCAAAGCTTTTCCCAATTTATCTTCTTTGACCAGCCACAGAATATCATCATCAAGCTGCAGAACATACAGCACTCGCAAGTATATTCCGATTGCTACCATCGGTGCGCCTTTCTCTATTCGGAACACAGTCAACGGGGAACAAGTGCCCGTTCCGCCATCTGAGCCACACTCAAATTCCTCCGCTATCGAGCCAGTTTTATCTGCTCTCCCACAACCGACATCTTCTGCCCCAATTTTCGAGGCAACTTAATCCCCATTGTATTCTTTGTCATAATCAACTTATCATATAATATGCAAAAATATTACTTTTTATCTATTTAATGATAGATTGCAGACAAAATCGCAAGACTAGAAGACACAGCAGTATAAAGGCTCTACACTTTTTCAAACGAATCATCCCCATTACACGACATTTTTCCAAACGAATTAAATGTCTATTCTACAAAAATTACCTTACAACATATATTCAAGATTAGTTTACTATTCAAATGAAAACCAACTTTACTTTATCCCCGTATTCCTATATACGTTCAATAAAGTAAAGTCAAAATAAGGGAGAAGAGATGGCTGCACTATGATGAAATAACTTCAATCATTTTTCTTTTGGCTGCAAAACGTAGAGTAACCGAGTGTAAAGATCGAACAAAATACAACTCCGAATAGGACACATAACACTCGCATGGGAACCAGAAAATACCTGTGAATCTATCCTCGATTTTACTACCCTTTTGGGCAAAACGAACTCCGACATACCCTATCTTTGTGAACAAGATCTATCGAAGCCCTAGAAGGCAGTTTTTACCCTTTCTCCCTCTGTTCGAAGAGAAACGATAAAAAACATTAAAACATCGGTTCTTAGCGAAAAAACAAGTAATTTTGTAAAGTTTCCACCTTTTAAATACAAACTATCGAAAATCAGTCAGCATACGATATTACATTGTATAAAAAATTATATTAAGATACTACAATATGTCAAACATTATTCTTGATACAAAAAATGTAGGGAAGATCAAGGGCCTTTTCTACCTCCCCGATTATCAACGGGGTTATAGATGGACCTCGGAGGAAATAAAACTCCTTCTCGATGACATTTATGAAAGTGCGGGAAAGCCATATTGCTTACAACCAATTGTTGTAAAGAAAAGCAATGAGAGGTTCGAGCTCATTGACGGGCAGCAACGTCTTACAACCATATACCTCATCTGCAAGTATATGGAAGCAAAACTGGGAGATCTATATGAACCTAGTTTTAAGTTAGAGTATGAAACTCGTAAAGAATCAGCAAACTTTCTTGGTAATATTGATCTTTCGCTTAGAGAGCTGAATATAGATTATTATTTTATCGCATCTGCATACGAATATATAGAGCAATATTTTACAGAAAAGACACAGGGTGAGCGTCGAGAAATGGCAGCTTACCTGACCAAACTCAATGAATATTTCATATCATCAGTAAACGTCATTTGGTACGAAGTGGATTCTGCTGAGAATGGTATTGAGCTATTTGAGCGTCTAAACATTGGAAAAATTCCACTGACAAGCTCGGAACTTGTCAAAGCCTTGTTTCTTAAAGACAGTGTGCGAGACAAGATGTCAGGACGACAGGAGGAAGTCTCACTCCAGTGGGACATGATTGAGCAAGAACTACAAAATCCATCATTTTGGGGCTTTTTGTCCAATATTGATGGAGATCAAATGCCAACTCGTATAGATCTTATCCTTGATCTGATGGTAGACAAATCAGGGAATGATCGTGAAAAGTATCGTACATTCTTTTACTTTGATCGACAAATAAAGTCTCTATCGGAAACCACCACAGAAAATCCGCTTCTTGAGATATGGAGTCGCATCTATCATGTGTTTCTTACACTCCGCGAATGGTATACGAACCATGACTTTTACCATAAAATTGGTTATCTGATTACTATAGGAGTTCCACTAAGGAAAATTTATACCGTATGGCAAAATGATGGCAACACTCCTCTTGCTAAGGATATATTTCTTAGCGAGCTCGACAAAATGATTTCAGAATCAATAAGCATTAAAGATAAAGAAGAGTTACTTAACTTATCATACGATACAAGGAAAGACAAACTACAAAAGGTATTGACTTTGTTTAATGTGGAAACAGAACGTCTGATGGACGATGGTAAACGAAGGTTCCCATTTGACAAACATAAAGATTCTATATGGAGTTTGGAGCATATCCACGCTCAAAATGCCGAAAGCCTTAAAAAGAATAAAGATATTCTTACATGGCTAGAAAGTCATATTGCACTTTTGAAATCTTCTGAAGGTTCTATTTTTGAGGTAAATAATGAACTTATAGAGAAAATGGAGATATTGATTGAACAACTTCATAGCGATAAGGATCCAGGGAATGTGCGTGAACGCTTTAATGAGATTCAGAAGGAAGTAATTATCATATTCACGTCTAAGGAAGATGTCGTTAAGGAGAATAGCTACTCGCATGGATTAGCAAATATGGCACTACTAGATGTATCTCAAAACGCGGCTCTTAGCAACTCCGTTTTTGATGTTAAAAGACACCGTGTCATTAATTATGATAAAGAAGGAAGATACATTCCAATTTGTACAAAACACGTATTCTTCAAGTACTATACTCAAGAGGGTCCATCGCTTTTCTTTTGGGGAGAGACAGACCGAAGAGATTATGCCGAGGCCCTTAATGAGAAAATTTCACCTTATTACAAACAGGATAATAACGATACCACTATACCCAACTTGACAAATGGAAACTACGACACTGAAGAATCTGATTTCTGAAAACAATCCTTACGGAATAAGTGGAATCACTATACCACGGATTCAACGTGCTTATGCACAAGGCCGATCTGATGCACATGCAGTAAAGACTCGTGAACGTTTTCTATCAGCAATACATGCTGGATTAATAAACAATGGTTTAACCCTCGATTTCATTTATGGTAATATTCAGAATGGTCAGCTGATTCCTCTTGATGGACAGCAACGACTAACTACTCTTTGGCTACTTCATTGGTATGCAGATAAAAAAGAGGGCATCAACGATAAGCGACTTGCGAGGTTTTCATACAACACACGTTATAGCGCGAGAGATTTTCTTATAAAGCTTGTTAACTACGAACCTACATGGAAAACACATCTTAGTGATGAAATTAAAAATGAGGGATGGTTTCCAATGGAATGGAGCAACGATCCTACGGTTAGAGGAATGCTCACAATGCTTGATGAAATCCAAAAGCGTTTTGCCGATATTAATGACTTATGGAACAAATTGGATAAAATTAATTTCTATTTCCGCGATATTGAGGAGATGAAGTTAACCGATGACATTTACATCAAGATGAACTCCCGTGGAAAACCACTCACTGACTTTGAGCATTTTAAGGCAGAACTCTTAAAGGTTATGCGTTCTGAAAATGACGATGAAGCTACTGCTAAACGCATTGGCCTTAAGATAGACCGCGAATGGACCGATTTACTTTGGATTTATAGGGATGAGTATAATCTCGTCGATAGCGGTTTTCTAAACTTTTTCCGTATGATTTCCCTTATTCTTGTCTATAAGTCAGATCGCTCTTCATCAGAATTTGATTTAGAAGATGATTTCAGTTTACTGGAAAGGCTTTATAAGAATCAACCAAAAAATGTAGTGTTTTTTGAACAAGCCTTTGATTGCATGGTCAATATTCAAAACAAAGCGCGACGTTCTAATTCATTAATACTTAACCCTATTGATATTTTTTTCAACTCTTACCTGTCAAAAGATTATCATGAACACGAAAAAGTTGTCGTATCTCAACAAATTACAGATCTCAATATTTTCAAAGGGGTATTGACCGGAGCCGCGTTGCGTAAAAATACTACCTATTGGTTAATAATGCTCTACTCCTTTCTTATCTATTTAATGAACTATGATAAGATAAAAGAAATGGATTTCCGTCGACGCTTGCGTGTGGTAGTGAATCTGCTCAAAAATTCCAGAAACGAAGTTGTCGATACCCCTAATGGTGATGCAGGAAACCGTATGCCCGCAAATCTTCGTCAGGTAGAAAATATTATTCTTTCTGGAGAAATTGCAGATAGTATAATGATTGATAATGACGTGAGACAGAATTTCAATGTAATTCAGATGGAAGAGGAGCGTCAAAAGCTCCAGTTTACCAAAGAACATCCCGAGCATTCTGCTGGTCTTTTTCAGTTGGAGGATCACTATCTGCTTCAAGGTCGTACAGATGTTGTTGGGTATGAGAATACTCATCTTTATCAGCGATTCATCCATGTCTTTGATAGATGCTCTCGCGATATTATTGACTGTGCAATGTTAGCAACGTATGATTATAGCCAAAGGATAAATAATTGGTGCATTCAACTTGGTTCTGGGAATCAGGATGAAATTGGCAATAAGGCTTGGTATGCATTATTTCATCCGACAGGCAAAAATCCAGATTTTAATAAGACAAAAAAATCATTACGTTCTCTGCTTGAGATTGATATAGAAATAGACGACATTTACTTACAAGAAAAAATTGATGCGTATCTAACAGAATGCAAAACTAAAAGTCAATACGATTGGCGATATTATTATATCGCGTATCCATGCTTCCGCCCCGAGCGTTATGGCAAATATACTATGTATGATGAACAACCATACGCTCTTGTGGCATTGCACTCTGAAAAGCGTGAATCATCTAATGCCTACCAATGTATGCTTCAAGCACTCATTGAAGGACAAGCAGTAGCAAATTCTGTAGAACGATATGATATCCGTGCGCTCTCTTACAGAAAAGGGCTGTTGAGATGTGAAAACAATGCTTTTGTATCATACTCTTTGAAGGACAATAAAGAGCGTGCCAGATTTATCATTCCACAAAACAAAGAAGGCATTGACATCGTTGACCGTATTCAATATTTCAAAGATAATAGAAAGGATAATGATTACTGGATATATCAGGAAGGTTAGTATTAAATCGTAAGTAAAGTCGCTCTCTTCAATTATAGAGCGACTTTACCTAATTCTATAGGGAATGCTTATTTTATACGGCAGAGCTATAGAGGAAACACTAATCACATCAACGGCATACAAGAGTATCGGGTTAAAAAAAATCAAGTATAAAACTCTCTTCATAGGGGCGACCGCCTAGGGTCCTTCAAGAGAATCAAATACGAGGTGTTGGCACTGCAGAGCGGTGTTTCTATGCAATACCGCAGCTTTAAGCTCTTTACCGAAAAGACAGACCTTCCCGTAACCAAGCTCTCGATGCGAATGCAAAAGATACTCACCGATTGGTTTGCAAAAAGTTATTAGATCAAATCCACAACTGTTAGCTTCATCGTAGCCTGGAAACCCAAGGATGTCCCGAAGGAGAAACCGGAAACAACTGGCTGACTGGCCGACCCTTGTACTCACCCTCTGATCGAAGATCCAACAAAAAGTCGGGAGCCGAAAAGACGGTTTTGCCTTTTTTCTCTCTGTTTGGAGAAAGAGGATGAAAAAAATCGTTAAATCATCAATTTGTTGCGAAAAACAAGTAAATTTTAGAGGCTTCTATCTTTTGATGTAAACTAATGACAATCAATTAGCATAATATGCTGCATCGGACAACTCTACTCCTATACCTTTTCTTTCAGAGATGAGAAAGATAAACAACCTTTACTCATCCAAGGATACTTGACAAGATACCATCAGATCAAAAGCTCAGAAGGACGGTATAGGGATTACACTTTATCATCAATACAAACAAAATGTAACTTCACAGAGTTCAATGAAGAGCAGCCCATGTTACAGAACATTTTCCACATTTCTGCTTTACTCCTAGCAACATCCCATTATGAAATTCCATGAAACTTTCATTCAACCTCCTCACATTCTTCTCACTCGTTCCGCTTCGCATCATCACTTGCACCCATACTCTCAAGATACTGCAATTCCCGTTCCGCAAACTCACGATTCTCCTCCTCTCCCAGCATTTGATAGAGCAGTTCCCTAGCTTGCGAATAATATTTCAAGTTTACTAATACTTGTGCTGCCCTGCGCCGAAGAAAATGATAAAGTGGAAACAAGGTATTCTTTTCATCACCATACGTCTTTATCTGACTGCCAACCAAACTCACCATAGAATAAATATACTCAAGAGCTCCTGTATCCCTCATTTCGACGAGACAGTTGGTAAAATCACGAATCGCATGAATGGATGAATTTCTTTTAGCATTAGTCAAATAATAATAAGCCTTTTCAAAATGCCCTAATGTGAGATAAACAAAACCGATATGATAACAAATCACATAATATTCTTCCTTGCCACGCTCCGGCAATTCCGTCCAGTGGACTTGATAATACCGAAAAATAGAAAGATAACACCCCAACGCCTGAAGATAACATTGCTGCCTGAAAAATTTCTTCCCCCAATAAATAGTAGTCTGCAAGGTAGGCTCGGTATAAGCCAGCAACGCCTGTTGTTCCTCCGTCAGTTCGTCAAACTGTTTGTTTTCCGCTTTTTCTTTAGCATCGTCCAACATATATTTCAACTCCCAATAATCATCATGATCCGTTGTCAATCTAACCTCAATCATACTACTGAATACTCTGCCTTTTTGGGTTTCATCGAAAAAAGCATCCACTCTGTCCGTTCGCATAGCCGACAACTTATAATAAAGAGATCGTTCATTACTGCCTTCAGCTTTCTCCAACGCAATCACCAACTGCCCTTCAGCAAGTGTGATACAGATCAGAGCATCTTTTCCCGCCTGTCCTTTTTCATCCATCACAGCATCTTTCAACCGAAAAGAAAGAATAGACAATAATTCGGTACGCCTCTCTATCCGCCCATTGCAAACCAGTGTCATTCCCTTTATATCTTCCTGTTTCACTGTACCAAAAAGAGAAAGAATATCCTCTATCTGATCCATATCTTGCCGGGAAACATCGACAGGTTCCAACAGCTTACCATGTCCAATCTCCAATTTTCGTCTTAACAAAGCCAAACGATTTTCGAATTCTTTTTTCACCAACACGTCTTGTATTGAAGCAGATTGTTCTGCCAACTCTTTAAAACTACGGGCTATCATAAAAGATGACTCAAGCAATACCCGCAAATGTTGTTTTAACTGAGTTTCACTGCCCGACAAGAACAGACAGGCAGACAGACAAGCCGTAAAAGGTGTCTCACTTTCTCCGTCCTCATGACTTTTACGCAAATAGCAAGTCCAAGCTGTGTATCGGCAGTTAATGTTGTTAATGTCAAAAACTATTTTTTTAGACTGTTCATAGCTACATGCATAGAAATCTTTATAATATAACTGAATATTCTGACCTGTTTTTTCTCTTAATAAATGAAAATAACCTCCTTGAAAACCGATGATAATGGCATCAGCATCAATTCTCTTCACTAGTTCACAGTGCATGGACTGCACGAACCTGATAAGCTCATCGGTGGTCATCGCCGAATAAATCTTTTCTTGCTGCTTTTTCGGCTTTGTAACAAAATGATAAACTGTTACGAAAACCACCATCATAGATACTAAGACGACAGAAATAATCATATCTTGTTACAGTTAATCTTTGTATGTCTGTAAAAATACAAAATTAATCGGGAAATGTTAGAAGTGATAGGATATTTTAATGAATTCCCCTAAGAAGTTACTTAAAAATCCGGTTCAATCAATTCCTTCCGATGCATCCGGTGCCACCTCCACAAAATCATAAAACATAGAGGGAATTTCCATCGGAGATATTCTGAAATACCTAAAAATAGGGATTGTCCATTTCCACATTTTCATCGAACTTTGCAACCCCAAAAAACGAATAAATGAAGAAACTTTATATAATACTGTTTATACAAATAGGATGGATATTCCCGCTCTCCGCACAAAAACAAGATTCCATTTATATCGGAACGTGTCATACATTGTTTTCTGAAATACTGAATGAAGAAAGAAAATATTGGATTTATGTACCTGAGACCAAAGCAGGTGAAAAAGGAAAGGCTTATCCGGTTCTTTATCTATTGGATGGAGATTCCTTCTTTCATTCCGTGGTTGGCTTTACGCGTTTCTTCTCTTCTTCTAAAACCTCAAATTTACCTCCTTGCATCGTTGTTGCTGTCTTAAACACAAACCGGACCAGAGATTTCACTCCTACCTGCTCAGCCGCCCGCCGGGATGGTACTATTTGTCCCTATGATAAGCCGGCAGGTGGTGGAGCTGAACAGTTCTATCGCTTTCTGATAGAGGAACTACGTCTGGAAGTGGAAAATAAAGTTCCTGCCAACGGTACAAACTTTCTTGTCGGACATTCATACGCAGGTTTATTTACCCTACAGACACTGTCAAATCACCCCGAGTCTTTTGACTCGTATATAGCAATAGATCCAAGCTTATGGTGGGACCGAGGAGTTTTTCTACAACAAGCTGCAAAGAATGTTTATCAAAAAGACTTCTCCGGCAAACATTTGTATGTTGCTTTCGCTACCCGCCAACGTCCTGCAATCAAACTTATTCAGTTTTCATTGGCCGACAGCTTAAAAAATAAGATTATCCCTGAAATGAAAAACAAGCATTTGCATGTCATTTATAAAAAATTTCCCGACGAGGTGCATGGCACTATTGCTCTTCCTGCCATTTTCGATGGGTTAAAATCTCTATTTCATAGCACTATTTCAACCAAAGAGGCAACATGATAATTTCTTGCAGTATTCAGTTTCTCACCTGTTGCAAATACGCTCCGGTTACTATTGGTAAAAATAACATAACTGATGCTGATAGTGTAGTCACTCGCTCGATTCCGGGGTATTACGTAGCTGTAATCCTTGCCTAATTTCCTGTTTAACATCAATTTAAGATTTCAAACTCTATACTTATCATTTTCTAGAATAACAGGTTGAGACATTGTATCAACCTTGGCTACAGATTTATACTATTCTTTCCGGAAATCATGTCATTAGGGTTATAACATCTGTAATTTATCTACACTGTATTTTCAGTCATGTATTTATCTTTGCATCAAGATTCTGAAATTCAAAACTTAATAAAATCAAGTGATAATGAAACGTATATCAGTCATCATGATTGCAAGTTTATTTGTTATAGGAACAACTGCCATAACACAATCCGATCCGGTTTAGAGCATATCGTCATTTGTGGTACGCAAATCATGACAACAGTTATCGTGACTCCGTTGGGCGTCTTCGCCATCGCAGCCAATTCATTTGCCATTACAGCCGAAAGCTTCTGCATATGCCCAGTACGGGATTGCCGATGCTGCACGACACTGGTTGGGCAGAGTATCGGTGCCGGTCGCCGGAAACTGGTCCGAAGTTTCGCCCGCATTACCATATTTATATGGTATGACCGTTATGGGGTTATAGGTGTACTCATGTATCTGTTCGCCCCCCCAATTATCGGTTAGATGCCCCCGTCGGGGAGATTCGGGAATTGGGCATAATGGCACTGCGCATCGAAGCGTTCGCTGAGCCGATGTTTGCAGCCTCGATTATCACTTACGGTGTCTTTGTCGGAGCAGCGGATACGCTTGTCCCGTGCTTGATGAATTTCTTCAATATCCGGGCGGTGCGTCTGTCATTAGCCGCCTTGCTCGCCCCGTCATTAGGTCTGAAAGGTGTATGGGTTGCCATGTGCATCAAGCTGTGTTTCAGGGGGCTGATTTTCCTGGTCCGCTTGAAGCGAAAACGTTGGATGAGACACATGTAAAAAAATGTCTGTAATTGAGGTTATACAATCAGTAATCCATCTACCGGCTTTTCCTGTAATCCGCTGTAATTTTGCACTATGATAAAGAAAACAATAAAAATTTAAATTACATCGGTTATGAAACGTACAACTATTTTAATGGCTGCTTTCCTCTGCCTCTTCGGCCTGACGGAAAGCCCGGCACAAAACACTCACAAAAATATGGAACAGTTAAATCTGACACAGGAATGGGACAAGACGTTCCCGAAGAGCGACAAGGTGAACCATAGCAAAGTGACTTTCATAAATCGTTACGGCATCACGCTCGCCGCCGACCTGTATGCACCGAAAACGATTTTCGGAGGTAAACTGCCGGCCATTGCTGTCAGCGGTCCGTTTGGAGCTGTAAAGGAACAGTCGTCGGGACTGTATGCCCAGACACTTGCCGAACGAGGATTCCTGACGGTTGCTTTCGATCCTTCGTTTACTGGTGAAAGCGGTGGACAGCCTCGCAGCGTGGCTTCACCGGACATCAACACCGAAGACTTCTCGGCGGCGGTGGATTACCTTGCGACACGTCCGGATGTGGATGCCGAACGAATCGGCATCATTGGCATTTGTGGTTGGGGTGGTTTTGCTATCAATGCGGCTGCCAACGACACACGTATCAAGGCAACGGTAGCTTCCACTATGTACGACATCAGTCGCTGTACAGCAAACGGTTATTTCGATGCCGCAGACAATGCGGATGCACGCTACAAAATACGTCAGGAGTTTAACACCCAGCGCACGGAAGACTACCGTACCGACACTTATCCCCGCACCGTGATGAACCCGGAGCCTACCGGTGATGCGCCACAGTTCATAAAGGATTATTACGATTATTACAAGACCGAACGAGGTTATTATCCCCGTTCCATCAACTCCGGTTTGGGCTGGAACAAAACCTCCAATCTTGCATTTCTCAACGCACCTATCCTTGCGTATGCCGATGAAATCCGCAGTGCCGTGTTGCTCATTCATGGAGAAAAAGCTCACTCCCGCTATTTTAGTGAGGATACTTTCAAGAAGCTGAAAGGCGACAATAAAGAACTGATGATTATTCCCGGTGCCGTACATACGGATTTATATGACCGGACAGACATTATTCCATTCGATAAGCTGGAGGAATTTTTCAAAGAATACTTAAAATAGAAGACTTCAAGAAAAAGAATGGGATAGCTCAGAAAGCGAAAATGTATTGCCGATGTGGGTGGCTGACATGGATTTCCGTACAGCCCCCGCTATCGTCAATGCTTTACGCCGACGGGTGGAACACGGTATCTTCGGTTATACCCGTGTGCCCAACAGTTATTACGAGGCTGTTACAGATTGGTTCGCACGCCGTCACAGTTGGACGATTGACTGCACATGGATAATTTACACATCAGGCGTAGTCCCGGCCATCTCGGCAGTCATCAAGGCTTTGACCGTTCCGGGAGATAAGGTGTTGGTGCAGACTCCGGTTTATAATTGTTTCTTTTCTTCAATCTGTAACAATGGGTGTGAAATGGTATCATCACCGTTGATCTTTGCAAGTAATACTTTCACCATCGATTATGAAGATTTAGAGTGTAAGACTGCTGATCCGAAAGTGAAGGTGATGCTGCTGTGCAATCCTCACAATCCTGCCGGAAGAGTATGGAAACGTGAAGAATTGGTACGTATTGGTGAAATTTGTATTCGCCACGATGTTACGGTCGTTTCGGATGAGATTCATTGCGAACTGGTTTTTCCAGAGTACCGTTACACACCGTTTGCTTCCATCTCAGAAAATTTCCGTCACCATTCGTCTGTATATCTCCCAGTAAAGCGTTCAATATTGCCGGATTACAGATTGCGAACATTATATGTGCTGATGCTGACCGTCGGGCGAAAATCGATCGGGCCATTAACGATAACGAAGTATGTGATGTCAATCCTTTTGGTGTAATTGCTACTCAAGTAGCTTACAACGAAGAGGAAGAGTGGCTGAACCAACTCATCAAATATTTACAGGCCAATTTTCTCTATATGCAGGAGTTCTGTCGGGAGCATCTGCCCGAGTTTCCTATCACGGCATTGGAGGGAACCTATCTCGTTTGGATGGACTGTCACAGATTCGGCATACACTCGCAGGAACTCGAACAGCGATTGGTTAACGAAGCTGGATTATGGCTCAATGCAGGAGCAATGTACGGGACTGAAGGAAAAAGATTCATGCGCTGGAACATCGCCTGCCCACGTACTACACTGGCAGAAGGATTGAAGCGTTTTGCAGGTTTCGTAAGAAATCTTTAAGAGATATATACGGCAAATTCATTTTTAATGGAACGCAGCTATATACTTTACTATACCAAGCATTACGTATAACAAAGTAAATAGCTGCGACTTAATTTTTCATCTCATTTTTTCTTTTCTTCCACAACTGATAACTATTGATGATGTTTTGCCACATATTATATATACAACAACATATATAATTGATTATCAAAATAAAAGCCCACCTATTACTAACAGTGGGTAACAAAATAGTAACAAAAAACGAAGAAATCGCTTTGTGGTGGGCTTCATGTGCAAAGGTAACAAATGCCCTCTAACCATAAAAATAAAACTGGCGAAAAGAAGAATACTGTTTTTCTTTTCGCCAGCACATATATTTTGCTGTCTATAGAAGTTAGTTTAGTTCGTTTTGGATATATAGGCAAAAGAATAGACTAAACTTATTCAACTAATCTTTTTAATATCCCTGTATCCTATATTCATTGGGCGTTTTTCCCTCCATTTTTTTGAACCAATTATTAAAGTGTTGCGGAGAAGAGAAGCCTAACTGTTCTGAAATCTGATTAATAGATTTGGACTGGTCATCTAATCGCAACTTTACTATTTCCAATGTTTTGCGATGAATATGCTTCAAAGCAGAGATTCCGGTTTCTTTCCGAACAAGGTCGCCCAAATAATTAGCGGAAAGGCATAGCTTATCGGCACAGTATTGCACGGTAGGCAATCCCTTCTGCACAGGCAAGGAAGAAAGGAAATAATCATCAAGCAATTTTTCCATCCGAGCTAAGACATTATGATTCTCTATTGTCCGTGTCTTGAATTGCCTGTCGTAAAAGCGAACGCAAAAATCAAGAACCAACTTAATGTAGTCAGTAATCAAATATTTGCTTTGCTCATCATAATGCCGCAATTCATTTTGTATGTGTATCAGACAATCTACAAAAATCGATCTTTCCTGCTCCGTCAGGTGCAATGCTTCGTGAATGTCGTAAGAGAAATAAGAATAACGCCTCATGTTCTGTGCCAATTCAGTGCCTTGCAACAAATCAGGTTGAAACAGCAACGCATACCCTTTTACTTGATGATATTCACCATCTTCTTCTGAACCAACCACCTGACCGGGAGCTATGAAAACGAGTGTACCTTCTTCATAGTCGTACACGCTATGCCCATACCTTAAAGCCGTATGCTTGCTTTCTTTTAAATAGATGGCATAATACTCTGCTCTCCGATGCAAATTGATATAACGGATAGGTGGAAGTGCTGCGAAATCCACGACATTGACCAATGGATGTAATGTTTCCGCCCCAATCATATCACAATATTGCCGTATATTCTTTATTTCTGTTATTTTCATCATCGTTTATTGCAAAATTCTAAAGCAAAGGTATTTATTTCCAGTCAATACAGGCATTGAAATACAGAATTTCCACCTTGTACCGATAAAATTTATAATTCTATCCGTAGTATTTGCACCGAATGCAAGCCTGATACACCCTAATTTTGCACCCGAAAAAGAAAAAGAATAAGAATATGGAGATAAAAAAGAAATTCATATTAACCATTGTATTATTAAGCTATTTGGCAACTGCCATCAATGCGGCGATAGTCATTACAGGATTGGAGAACATGGCTAAAGATTTGGATTTAAACCAATCTGTACTGTCATGGGTGCAGAATTCATATGTATTGGCTTGGGGATGTTTCATGTTATTGGGCGGGCGATTGAGCGATGCTTTCGGCAGGCGAAGTATCTTGAACCTGTCACTCTTGCTTTTCGGAATTGGTTCACTATTTGCAGGAATCGCTACATCTGCAACAATATTGATTCTCTCCCGATTTATTCAAGGCGTGGGGGCTTCTATTCTCGCACCTACTTCACTGGCTTTGATTATGGACTACTTCACTGGCGAAGAACGTATAAAAGCAATAGCGTGGTACAGTTCTATTTCCGGTTTGGGCATGTGCATAGGTTTGGTTATGGGTGGAACTTTAGCCAGTTTCCTTTCTTGGAGATATGGATTTTTTATTTATCTTCCACTTATTGTGTTCATGCTTATTGTTTCAATGAAAGTGCTTAACAAAAATAACAAAAAACATTCCAAGGGGTATTTTGACATTTATGGAACGATTGCTTCCGTCATAGGCATTTTCAGCTTTGTTTATGCCATCAATGGGGCAAGCAATATATGGCTATGGCTGATAGTTTCCTGCATTTCCCTTTTTCTGTTCATGCGGATTGAATCAAAAGCCACAGCCCCCATTATGCCTTTGCGCCTGTTCAACAAGTCCCGCACTCGTGCCAACATAGCCCGCATATTATTTGCCGGAGCGATGATGGGATTTTATTTCTTCGTGTCTGAATATCTACAAGAGGTTTTTATGTTCTCGCCCTTATGGGCGGGCATCGCATTTTTCCCATTGACCCTATTTACTTTTTGGGGAGCCATAGAAGTTCCACGGGCAGTAAGACGCTGGGGAGATAAAAAAACTCTGTTTTGGGGATTCGTACTGATGCTAACTGGATTTACAGGTATGCTTCATTTAAATGCGACAAGCAGTTACTGGCTGGGAATAGGAATACCGATGGCGTTGATCGGGTTTGGGCAGGGATTGGTGATGAGCCCTCTTACAAATCTTGGAATACAAGAAGTACGACCTGAAGATTCAGGAGCGGCATCCGGGGTGGTCAATGCGGCACATCAGATAGGATGCTCTGTCGGGCTTTCTGTAATGGTGGCTTGTACAACCCATACAGCAGATATGGTTGCTATTTGCCACACAGCCATGCTAATCGGCTTCATCTTCACATTATTATCGTTTATCACCATTTTTTCAAGTAATTACAAATCAAATAATTAATAATTATGGAGTTTACAAAATTAAACAACGGGATTGAAATGCCTTTATTGGGATTCGGTGTCTATCAGATTGCCCCCGAAGATTGCGAAAGATGTGTTACGGATGCCCTAAAAGTCGGTTATCGGCTGATTGATACTGCTGCGGCATATATGAATGAAAAAGCTGTTGGAGAAGCTATCAGGAATAGTGATATTCCACGCAAAGAACTGTTTATAACTACCAAACTTTGGATTCAAGACGCCGGCTATGAGAGTGCGAAACGTGCATTCCACCATTCGCTCGAACGATTGGGGTTAGATTATCTCGACCTTTACCTTATCCATAAGCCACTGGGTGATTATTATGGTGCATGGAGAGCTTTAGAGGAACTTTATGAAGATGGTAAAATACGTGCCATCGGAGTGTGCAACTTCTTCCCCGACCGCCTTGTGGATTTGATTCAGCATAACAGAATAGTTCCTGCCGTCAACCAAATAGAAACACATATATTTTGGCAGCACAACGAATATCAGAAACTAATGCTGAGCAAAGGTGTACAGCTTCAATCTTGGGGAGCATTTGTAGAAGGAAAAAACGGCTTCTTCCAAAACGACATTCTAAAAAACATAGGAGAGAAATATGGAAAATCAATACCTCAAGTTACCTTACGCTGGCTTATCCAAAGGGGGATTGTCTGTATTCCCAAATCCTTGCACAAGGAACGTATGCAACAGAATTTCGACATTTTCGATTTCCGGCTTTCCGATGATGACATGAACCTAATCAAGTCACTGGATAAAGGTCAAACGGCTTTCTATTCTCACTACGACCCTGAAGCAATTGAGCGTTTGAACAATATTGTATATGACATTTAGCCTCGATAAAACAAATCAAACTTTCAATCCAAATTCAAAAAGACAATGAGACTTATTAATACAATTATTTTGCTACTCCTGTTTTTCTCTTGTGGGATATATGCACAAAAGAATGTAAAAAAAGCACTGACAATACAAGAACAGGGCAGTTTTGCCATAGGCGGTACAATTACAATCGATGAAAATGGCAATCAATTTCATGGCGACCACGGGTATGTATTTTATCAGAAGCCCATACACCCCCATAAATATCCATTGGTATTTCTTCATGGAATTTACCAATCTTCAAAGACATGGGAAAGTACACCCGATGGACGGGAAGGATTTCAAAACATCTTCATCAGACATAATTTCTCGACTTATAACCTGACACACCCGCGTCGTGGAAATGCCGGACGCGGACAAACGGGAATCAACATACAACCTATATATGATGAACAGACATGGTACACAAAATGGCGTATTGGCATATATCCTGACTATTTTAAGAATGTACAATTTCCACATGACCAAGAAAGCCTGAATCAATTTATGCGGCAAATAACACCGGATACGGGTCCAATAGACTTTGACGTAAATACGGACGCCATAGCCGCATTATTTGACAAGTTAGAGGGTGCCATTATGATGGCACATTCGCAAGGTGTAATGCACACATGGAAAACAATGCCTAAAACAAAGAATATCAAAGCTGTAATAGCATTGGAAGGTGGCGGATTCTTCTCTTTCCCAACCGATGAACCGCATCCTATAACCGAAGCGTCAGAAGGGATTGAGTATATTATGGTATCTCCTGATACTTTTAAAGTTTTTACTCAAACTCCCATACTTCTGATTTATGGTGATAATATTCCTACAGAGCATTCGAATATACCCGAGTTGGATATTTGGAGAATACGTTTGGACTTAGCTTATCAATGGGCAAATACTGTAAATAAGCATGGGGGTAATGTTACTATCATTCACCTACCGAAAATAGGCATTTATGGAAACACCCATTTCCCGATGTCTGATTTAAACAACATAGATATAGCTAATGTCATATTAGAATGGTTGCATGAACAAAAATTAGATTGAAACAATAAATTTGAAATTATTTTAAGCATACAAAATAATGTTTCTGTACAAAGTTATATGATAAAACAATTATTACAACAGAGATTTTTCCGGTTATTATCGGAATACTCACAGCGTAAAGTTTCTGCATCTGAACTGACAGAAGCTATCGAAGAATTAGCTACCCATGTAGCCAATTTTAGTATCAACAAACAGGATTATAGCGTATTATTACGTTATTTCTCCTTTGGTTTGCACCGCCTTAAATCATATCGTACACGGTTTGAGCAAGAAAAAAATACCCTATTTGTATTTAATCGATGAAGCGATAGGACTTTTAAACACCGAAATACGCCTTATCGAATGGCGCATCAAGTATCCGGAACAACTCAAACAACGGCTTGAAAGACAAAACATTTCCCCTCTCTATCTCGCTGATAAAACAACCCTTATCAACATTATGGAAATGGTAAGCGGTCTGTTCCTCTCCAAAGACATCGTTTATCAGAATGGAAAGCCTGCCTATTTGGTGGATTTATCCAAAGGTTTTGAGTGGCTGTTTAACATCAAGATAAGCGACTGTCACCAAAAGCATGAGGACGTAATAAAACGAAAGCCGGGCAAACTCACCGAATTTCTTAATGGACTGGCAGACCTTATCCGAAAGGAACACGACAAGAAAGGATATAGATAATCAGCAACTTATAATTTATTTATGGGGGATTCCATTAGTTCCCCTGTAATTTCTTTGCATCCGTTTTTAGAACTTTGCTTCATCAATCGATTGACAAATAAGAATGTATAATCTGAAACATGAAGCAATTATGTATATAGAGAATGACGAATTTGGTGAATGGATGCAGAAGCTGTACGCCAAACTGGAAGAACTCTGCAAGGATGTGCGGGTACTGCGCAATGCAGACAGAGTACTGCCTGAAGATGATAACCTGCTGGATAATCAAGACTTGTGCCTGCTGTTCAAAGTGAGTATCAAAACCCTGCAACGCTACCGGGCTATCGGTGCGCTGCCGTACTTCACTATCAGCGGAAAAGTGTATTACAAGGCTTCCGATGTCCGGGAGTTCATCAAGGAAAGATTCAGTATTACCACGCTACGCCAGTTCGAGAAAGAACACTGTACGAAGAAAAAGAAGTGAATCTGAAAAGCCGGAATGGTGAATGTGCTTCATCCGTCCCGGCTTTCCCCGTTTATGGCTTGCCCAGCTTATCGGCTTCTTTCTTTAGCTGTTCGGCTTGCTCATTCAACAGCCTTGCACGTTCCAGTGTTTCCACCTGCCTTTGGATGCGGTATTCAAAATCCATCACTGAATCGGTCAGACTTCGGATAAAACCGTTATCCCGTTGCCACTTGAACTTGTTTTCCAGCATATCAAGAGTTTCCCCGTCTGCCTGTCCTTGCATCAGCAAATAGCGGTATTTCATATCGTTGTCCTGCAACTGCTGCATACGTTCTGCCAAACGGACATTCAAGAATATGGAAGCGGAACAGATAACCAGCACTGCCGAAAAAAGGAACAATCCCGGACGAATCCAAGAAGCGACCTTGTTGTAAATCCGTTGATAGAACAGTAAGGGTGCAGCTTCCTCTTTGTCCGTCTTGCAAGAGCCCAAAGCGTCAATCATTACCTTAAAACAACGGTAGGTTTCCAATACTATTTTCTTGGTGTCCTCGATATGTTTCTGCTGACCTTGCATCCTGTTCCTTATCTCGTCAAGCTGGCTTCGGATAGCCTGCAAATCCTTTTCGGGAACAGCCGGGTTACTGTGCAGTTCCGACAATGCCTGTTCGATTGCGTTCAGCCTTTCAAGAGTTTCCTCCCGACTGGCTGGCGTTACCTGTGCTTCCTGTTTCTCTTTCAGTTCTGTAACCATTGAGAGAAGCCCCTCTAAAATCAAATTTTCCTCCATGCTTTTACAGTTTAAGTTGTTTCTTCTTTTTCTTCTTCTTTCTCAAAAAGGAATCATCGGGCATTTCATCAGCCGGGGCTGACAAACCGGAAAACAGACCGCCTAAACCTGTTATAAAAGAATTATCCGCTTTGTCGGGTGCTGATACTGATTTCTGAACAGGTGCGGTAACCGTCTGCTTATTGCTTCCGACTGTCGTCTGCCCTACATCCCCAAAACATTTATCCAGTTTGGAGAAACTGAAACTGCGGTCTATCTCCGAACCCTTGAATGTGTATTCACCTTTGGAAAAGGATATGCCCTGCACTTCGTTTGTCTGCCCTTTGTACTTGAACTGGATAGTAATACCCTTTTCCGCTAACCGCCCCTGTAACTGCTGCCAGTTTCGGGATTTGCCGATTTCATTCTTTACAGCGTTGTAAATCTCGTATTTCGATTTGTCCGGCTCTTTCAAGCGGTGCTGCTTTACCTGTTCTTTCCCACCAGCAAAATAAAGCCCGTGTTTGGCTTTCAGCTTCTTGCATACCTGCTCGTTGCGGTACATATCGTTCCTGTCCGAAATGGTCTTGCCGTTGTTGTCTATACGGTTGAACACGATATGCACGTGCGGATGCTCCCGGTCTTGATGGCGCACGATGATATACTGCGTATCGGTGATTTTCATCTCACGCATATATTCCTGCGCAAGCTGTATCATCTTCTCGTCTGTCAATTTGGGCACATCCACTGCCGAATAGCTTAGCGCAATATGTCCGACTGGCTTTTTCAAGTCGGGATTCATTCCGATCTGCATACAGAAGCTGCGGATTATATCTCCCCGGCTTTCTGTCAGTACCCCGTCCGCATGGAGCAAAGCCGCCTGTTCCTTGCCCAACACATAGTTCACGCAGCCCTTAAACCCGCTTCCCTTTTTTATTTTTCCAATCATCCGACAACTGGTTTATAATTTCGACAATCCTGTTTTTGAGTTTCACCAGTTCCACCGCCACCAGTGCGCAACCTCCGGCATTCGCCCGGTGCGCCAGTTGGTTGATGTTGTTGGCTTCCCCTGCCAGCTTGCGGATGGTGTCCGCATCCTGCCTGTTCAGCCGGGGTATGACCTCTGCCGAAACAACCGCCTGCCTTACATACTCACTGACACGCAACCCGGCTTCCCCGGCTCGCTTCCTGATGGCGTAATACTGCAACTCGGTCAGCTTCGTGCTGACTACCCGTTGCTGCTTCTCTATCCGTTTTTTTGCCGGACGTCCCCCCGGCTTATCCTTTATATTCGTCATAGGTTTTTACATTTAAATGGTATCTTAAAAATTGCGACCAACGGGAGAAATTTTCTTTGCTGTCAAGCAAAGCAAGGTAGTTTCGGTCTACCGAAACATAACCTTGCTCTCCAAATTAAACCGCCTGCCGCTGGTAATCCTGCCGGACTAAATGCCCCTGCCCCTTTTCTGTCTTGGGGCGGCACGTTGTCCGGTTTCCTGCTTTATCGCCTGCGCTTGGCTGGTGCTGTTCTTCTGTTCCTGCTTCCTGCCGCACAGGTAATCGTTCAAGTCCGAATACCCCCTGTAATTGTCCGAGAAGTCACGCACACGATAGGAGTATTCCAATTCGATAGCCCGTGTCGCTTCATATCCTGCCTTGTCATTGTCAAGCATACAGTGGATGCGTTCATACGGGTACAGCACGTCGATGGCTTTCGGCACATTGACAGTAGAGTTGAGTATGACATAATCCTGCCTGTCAAGGTCGGGCATGGTCGGGCAGTTCTTCATCCGGAGCGTGAGGAAAGAAAGATAGTCCATAAAACCCTCGAATACCAAACACTTCTCTCTCGGCTCTCCCTGCTGCCGTATATGGGTGATGTCTTTCGGGGCGATGCAGCCCTTAAAAAAGGAATTGCGAACCTCGTAACCTCCTGCCATGTTCGGGAAACCGATAGCAAAGAACGGTCTGCCGTTATTGGTAAAATGGAGTTCCTTACATTCTCTTTTTGCCAGTTCGACATTGATACCCCGTCCCTGCAAGTAACGGAGCAATGCCGGATGGGTCAAGTCACGGACTTCCAAATGCTGGAAACTCGGTTCTGTCCTACGCTGGGGAAAAGAAAAACTGACCGGGCGGACGTGCGGTGTCTGTTCCGCTATCCGGTTTAAAAGGTATGGCAGGCTGTCGGAACAATAGAGTTCCTTTGCCAATGCGATGATGTTGCCGCCCTTGCCTGCGCCAAAGTCATACCAAAGGTTGCGGTCTGTGTTCACCTTGAAAGACGGTTCGCGTTCCTCCCTTAACGGTGATTTGTACCATAAGCCGTTGCCCTGCTGCTTGACAGGAGAGTAGCCTAAACTGTGCAGATAGTCTGCAATGGGTATTTGTTTCACATCTTCGATATTCATAACATTTTCTTTTTTGGGGATTAAAAAATAGTTGAAAAGTGCACCAGTCCTGTTTAGTCCGTTATATATATACCCGTACCATACTAAACTTGCTTGTTGCCAATACAGGGAAATAGTTAGTCCGTTCCTCTTATATATACACCCGGACTAAACCAAACTGACTTTTAATAATGGAAATCGGAATTATAGCGGTAGCCCTTGCCCTCTTTCACAATCATACGCTTGTTCACAAGGAACTTGTTAAGTGACACAAGGACATTGCGTCCACGCTCGTAGCCGATACTCGCATAACCCTGTTTCAATGCCGCTATGACATTGGAATAGCCTTGTACCACCTGCTTGCCGAAACCGTTCTCCAACGCTTCCCGGTGTTGCTGTTCGGTCAGTTCCGTAAGCGGAAAATTCCTGTCCTGCTTAGGTTGTTGGAATACATAATCATCCACGATTTCGGGTAAAGCGTTGTCATTGATACGGAATGCGAACGGGTCAAATTCCCGGTCACGTATGTGCATCGCCTTTACCTCGCTTATGTTGCCGTCCTGCTGGCTTTTCGTGATTTGCAGGACGGTTTCAGCCTTGTTGTTCAGTTCCGTACCTATATGTCCTCTTGTGTTGTCATCCCCCTTGTTCAAATGCAGTACGGTATGGATATGCAGGTTATATCCGCTTGACCAGCGCATCAAGAGGTTGATTAGGTCAGTTGATTCGCTGGGGCTGTTGATGTCATACATCAAGTCACGGATTCCGTCAATGATGAGCAACCCCACATCGGGCATATTTTCAAGCATATAGCCGATAATCTGTTTCCGCTTATCGGGTGTCTGCTCCCTTAGCACGATGAAAACAAAATCGTCCCTGTCCTTGTCGGTAGGCAATCCGGCAAGCCGCAAAATACGCTCCATGACCTTGTGGCAATGGTATTTGCTCTGCTCGGTATCTACATAGAGGATTTTCCGTTTGTTCGGTGGCAGGTATGCCGAATACTTCAGTACCTCGTCATTCTTCAACGCTGCCGCAACGATAGCGGAAATGTTGAATGTCTTTTTGCTCTTGGCTTTACCCGTGGATGCGCTGAAATTACCCAGCGTGCCAATGGTAGAGCCGTTCACCCAGAGTATTTCGGGCGGTACTTCGTAAGTGTCCGTTACCTTTAGATGAATGGTTTTCCAAAGGGCTGCGAAATCCTCTTTCTGCATGGTGACGTCCTGCCCGGCTTCTGTCGCTTTTCTATTTTCCATAGCCGTTATTTCTTTAGAGGACGGTTAAGGATATACTTCTGCGCTTCCTGCTCTATCTGCGCCTGCGTCTTCACCGGGTTCTGACGCAACCATGCTTCCAGCTCAGCCTTTTCAAAATAAAGCATTTTGCCCTGCGGCTTGTAATGGGGTATCAAGTTACCCGAAGTCAGCTTGTACAGGTAACTTTTTGAAAGGTTCAAGAACTTGCTCGCTTCATCAAAACTAAGCACATTCTTTGAAAGGAACACTAAATTTTCGAGTTCTGCAACTCGCTTCTCAATACTTGTTTCCATATAACAAAAGTATTTGCGTTAGACAATATGGAGTGCATGCCCTCCGGTTTCTTGTAATCGATCACGGGGGCAAAAGTATTGAGGAATAGCTTGATAGCGGATTAAGCTATGTTTGAGGTCTTAACCTATTCTTAAAGTTTTTTCAGTTGTTTGATATAGTTGCTGATGGTTACATAATCTTTTTCATGTTCCACCCCTTTTACATAATTGGCGGCTGTGGCTAAATCACCTTGATTCAGATATTTATCTTTCTTTATATTCTTCGTAACAAACAACTTGTTCTTTGCTATAACAGATTGCCAATTAGATGTTATCAAACCATGATTGCTTAACTCCGAAAAAAGAAAAGCTACCAGCCTGTTGTTATTAGACCTGAATATAACTTTGGGCTTACAAGAAAGTATTGCTTTCAAATCTTCAAAAGTCATAAGGGCATTGAAAATTTCTACTTCATTGATACAATCCACCAATAATCCTATTTGCCTGTCGTTTAAAATAGACTTGAACGGATTTTCAGTTTTAGCAACATGGGGGATAATTTTAGGCTCTTGGTATTTATCTTGAATTGGTTGCGGTTCTTCCTGGTGTGGTTGTACTTCGGCTTGTACCTTGCTTGCTTTCTTTTTTCGTAAGTACGCAGAATATCTTTCTAACACAACAGTTTTGACTACTACAGAGAAATAAGGCAGTTCTTTATCATAAACCGTATTATCTTGCTCATACCGGGAATAATCAAATGAAAGAGGATTAAACGACATGTATTTTCTTTTTTCATCGGATTTCAAGGATTCATAAAAACCGCTTTCCCAAAAGAAATCAGATACAGAATAAAAACTCTGAATATCATTCAATACAGAATAACGAATATATAACTGCGCCAATTCATCAGCGGTACGAATATATTCTTGCTGTTCCAATTTATCAGCCTGTTCTTTATTGAGATATACAGACTTGGTAGCAATGCTATCTGTCAAAACTTGGTTGGCATGATTGACACAACGGTTAAAGATGCCTTGTATATGATCGAATTTTATTTTCAGTTCTTCTTCTGTCATAATATCCTATGTTTCAGTTAGTAGAAACAAAGATATATTTTTTCGACCAAACAAAGGCAAAAAAGAAAGAAAGTACGGACTTATGCTAACCGCACTTTCTTTAATTTTAATCCGTCAAATTCGGTATCAAACTTATAGCTTCTTCTTTTTTCTTATCGACAATCTTCGCATAAATTTGAGTTGTGGCTATATTTTTATGTCCTAACAGTTTGCTAACTGTGTACAAATCAGCTCCCAATGTAAGCATCATGGTAGCATGTGTATGCCGGCTCATGTGGAAATAGAGAAGCAAAACGAGCACTGGAAACGAAAAGAATCTATAACGTAATAATCTGTAAATGTGTTATTTCTCTACATTGTTCCAAACGAAAAAAACGCAAGAATTCGAGGATTATTGCAGATGTTCAGTTACCAAACCGTTAGCCGGACAGTTACCGGAAGGTATCAAGGTAACGCGAAGCGGATCTGATAATTTGAAACGACGATATATTACACTGGTTGTCATAGTTTTGCACACCAAAGGACGCTTGTAAAACAGGTAAATTTGCCACTAAAATTATAAGCGTATGAAAGTAGAAAAATTCAAGGTTCTGCTCTACCTCAAAAAGAGCGGACTGGACAAGTCGGGCAAAGCCCCGATAATGGGACGCATCACCGTGAACAGGACGATGGCGCAGTTCAGCTGCAAGCTCTCCTGTACTCCCGGGCTATGGAATCCCCGCGAAAGCCGGTTGAACGGCAAAAGCAGGGAGGCCGTCGAAACCAATGCCAAAATCGACAGGCTGCTGCTTGATGTCAATGCCGCGTTCGATTCCCTTCTGGAACGAAAGGCTGATTTTGATGCCGCTTCTGTCAAGGATGCCTTTCAGGGCAGCATGAACACCCAAATGACCCTGATGAAAATGCTGGATGCCGTCAGGGATGAAGTGAAGAGCCGTATCGGGATAGACCGGGCCAAAGGGACATATCCGGCATACGACTATACCTGCCGTACCATGCGCGAGTTCATTGAAGCCAGGTTTAAGACAAAGGATCTGGCTTTCGGACAGCTCACCGAGCAGTTCATTCACGATTATGAGAATTTCATCCTTGACGAGAAAGGACATGCCGTGGATACCGCACGGCATTACCTGGCAATTGTCAAGAAGTCTTGCCGGAAAGCCTATAAGGAAGGTCATTCCGAGCGGTTCATGTTCCAGCATTATGTCCTCCCGAAACAGACCGTCAAGACACCCAAGGCATTGAGTCGTGAAAGTTTCGAGAAAATACGGGATGTCGAGATAGCCCCGCACCGCACGACCCACCGCCTGGCAAGGGATTTGTTTCTCTTTGCCTGCTATACCGGGGTAGCCTACAGTGATGCCGTGACAATCACCAAAGAAAACCTGCATACAGATGAAGACGGTAAATTGTGGCTGAAATACCGCAGGAAAAAGAACGAACTCTGTGCAAGCGTGAAACTGCTGCCGGAAGCCGTTGACCTGATAGAAAAATATCATGACGATGAAAGGGACACCCTGTTTCCGATGATCCACTACCCGAGCATGAGAAACCATATGAAGGCACTGGCCGTACTGGCAGGGATAAAGGAGAACCTGTGCTACCATGTCGGACGCCACTCGTTTGCCTCGCTCGTCACCCTTGAAGCGGGTGTGCCGATTGAGACCATCAGCAAGATGCTGGGGCATGGCAATATCCAGACGACACAGGTGTATGCCCGCGTGACACCTAAAAAACTTTTCGAGGACATGGACAGGCTTATCGAGGCTACCAAAGATTTCAAACTTGTTTTATAACCACCAAACAACGGATATCATGAGAAGTACATTTTCCATATTATTCTACATCAACCGCGGTAAGGTAAAGGCTGACGGAACCACGGCTGTCATGTGCCGCATCACCATTGACGGCAGGAGTACCGCCATCACTACCGGTATATATTGCAGGCCGGAAGACTGGAACGCCAAAACCGGAACAACACGCACGGTAAGGGAAAGCTCCAGACTGCAAGAGTACCGGAAGTATATCGAACGGACATACGAAGATATTTTACGGACACAAGGCGTTGTAAGCGCGGAGATAATCAAGGCACAAGTGACAAAGCAGTTTGTGGTTCCCACCCATTTATTGCAAATGGGCGAGATAGAGCGTGAACGTCTCAGAATACGGAGCAAAGAGATAAATTCCGTTTCCACCTACCGCCATTCCCAATACTTCCAGAAATACCTGGCGGACTATCTTACCTCTTTGGGCAGGAAGGACATTGCCTTTGAGGAGATAACGGAAGACTTCGGCAAAGGTTACAAGGCATTTCTTGTACGGAACAAGAATTTCAGTTCCACACAGACCAACCGTTGCCTCTGCTGGCTGAACAGGCTGCTTTATCTTGCCGTGGATAACGAGATACTGCGTACCAATCCGGTGGAGGATGTCGAATATGAAAAGAAGCCCGCGCCCAAGCACAAGTACGTCACCCGTGAGGAAATGAAAAGGATCATGGCTATGCCCTTGAATGACGGACGCGCGGAACTAAGCAGACGGGCGTTCATCTTTTCATCCCTGACGGGACTTGCCTATGCCGACATCAAGCAACTCCATCCGCGCCATATCGGGACGACAGCGGATGGCAGGCGGTTCATCCGTATCAACCGCAAGAAAACCGGAGTGGAGGCGGTTATCCCCTTACACCCGATAGCCGAACAGATATTGGCATTATACAACACCACCGACATGCACAATCTCGTGTTCCCGTTGCCAAGCCGGGATTCCATCTGGCACGAGATACGGGAAATCGGCGTGATTCTGGGCAGGAACGATGACTTGTCCTACCACCAGGCCCGTCACGGGTTCGGGGTTCTCCTCATTTCAGAGAGCGTATCAATCGAAAGCATAGCCAAGATGATGGGGCACTCGAATATCACCACCACCCAGGGATATGCCAGGATAACGGAGGACAAGATCTCAAAGGAGATGGACAAACTGATGGAAAAGAGAAGTCAAAACCACACACATTCCGGCCATGACAACGAATAACAGTTTCGCAGCCGCCTGTCTCCTCGCCGTCCATGGAAGTTAGTACAGACTTTTCTGAAAGCGGAAAGGTCAGGCGGCTGTGCCGTTTCGGGCAGAATCTTCCTTTGCGGGCAAAGGGTATTCAGCCCGAAAACCTTTCCCCTTTCACGTCTGTACAATGGACGCCGACGGCAGCGGAAACAAGCGACTGACGGAAAAGTCGATACAAAAACAACCCAAAAAGAAACAGCATACAGTCTGTATTATATAACCAGTCTGTATGCTGTTCTGATATTCTATAATAGGAGGGATATTTTTTGAAGACAGCATGAAGTGGGCAGGCGGCAAACTGCGCTCCCTCCAGAAAAATCAATCCGCTTTTTCGACCACCTGCCAATATCCGCCTTTGTCCGGCCCGATTCGTCGGAGTGCCCCGTCCGCTTTCAACCTGGCAATCTGTTTTTCCACGGCTTTGGGGGTTATTCCTATCCGCCGGGCAAGTGCTGTTGCGCTCAGTGTATTATCCTGTGAAAGCAAGGCGATGATTTTCTCCCCACTTTTCATTTTGCCATCACATTATGATAAAAGTTGCTTTTATCCGTAATTTCTATACTCAGAGGATAGTTTCACGGAATAAAAGCGACCTTATGGGGTTAGAACCAAGTTTTTCTATTCTGATTGTACGCTTCCCTGTACCCGTCCATCAGCACCCGTTCAATGTCGGAAGCCCTGTACAGGATTTTTCCTCCTACCCGGATATATGGCAGTATGCCGTTGTTGCGGTAATCCTGTAGGCTCCTGCGGCTGACCTTCAGTTTCACCGCCAGCTCCTTGTCGTTGTAATAGCGTTCCCCGTCCAGTGACGGCTTGTTGCTGTCGCGTATTTTCTCCACCCTTTTTGAAAGGTCTTCCAGCGACGAGAAAAAGGCCCTCACGCGCATATCGTTTTCCGGTGTCAGCAGCCGGATGTTGCCATTGTCATTCATAAGCACGATGTTTATAAATTAACTGTATCGGTATTACAACATCTTCCTTTATTGGCTGTAATGCACCGTTTCATCTCCACCACGGGAAAGGCTGCCTTCACATCCTCCGGCCTGTAATACACCTTGTGGCTAATCTTGGTGTAAGCCAGCGTCCCGTTCTCCCGCATCGTCTGTAGGGTTCTCGGGCTGATACCGAGCAGCCTGCACACATCGTTGCTGTCAAGCCATTCCCTCTCTCCCAAGTTCTCATGTTCCCGGCAGAGACGTTCCACCTTTCCCGCAAAATTCTCGAACTCCGAGAGCATCCTCTCGAAAGTCGCCTTGTCTATGACCACTACTTCCATATTCCTGTAATTTTAAGTTTGACATTGATTTTTATTGTAAAACGGAAAGACGGACAGATGATACCGGAAAGGGATTCATGTGCCCGTAAACCGTTTCGGAAGCGAAGAAAATAAAAAAACGGGAACTGCTTGCAAACCGGACGGCACGTGTCTCCAACAGACATTCTTTTTCATCGTCAGGTGACAAATCCAAAGGTGGGAACCTCAAAGGACACCCTTATTTCTTTGAAGCAAAGGTAGCCGTTCCCCACCGGGGCGCAAGGCCGGGACCCTACGGGTCGGCTGGGAAAAAATCATCCTCACGCTCCGCGCTCCGGTATTTTTTCCTGCCGAGCCTTGACACCTTTCCGGTGGGAGAACGGCTGTAAGGCATACAAAGAAACAAGAGTGCCTGCACCGCAGGCCGGATGTCTAACAGATAAAATCAAAGGATATGGCAACAAAAGACGTGAAAGAATTCAACGGATGGTTCAACCGTTCATACGCGAGACTGAAAGAAAGTGTATCCCTTTACGGGAAGGTCAACGAGGATGCGTTCCATGACGCGTATCTGGCGGTCAGGAAGCAGGTGATGTTCTCAAACAACGGAATAGAGGACTTGGAATCCTACTTCTTTGGATGCTACCGGAGAATCCTGCAATCGGGAACAAGGGAAGACAGCCGTTACGACAACCCCGGAGACGAGTATTTCTCAAGACTGGGTGAGGCGGACTACACGGAAGAGACCGATGAGCGGGAAGAGATGCTTACCGGGTGCGACAGGCTGGTAAAGGACATACAGAAATTCCTCAGGCGTCACTTCTCCTACGAGGATTACAGGATATTCATGCTTCGGTTTTACGAGACCGGCAGCTCGTTCCGTACCATCGCCAGACACATGGGCGAGAAAACATCGGTGGTGGCACGCAGGGCACAGGCCATGATGGAATCCGTCCGGGCGAACCGGAGATTCATTGCCCAAAGAAGACTGATTATGGCCGGCGAGGCGGCATGACAGAAAATAAATGTATCACTAAAAACATGATTGATTATGAAACTGACAGTTTATGACAAGAGCAATTCACATCCGGCATTGACCTACAAGGGAAAACGGATCATCACGGTATGCCGTGACGGCAGCATGTACCTGAGCAAGATATTGAGCAGGGAACTTAAACTGCACGCCGGAAACCGGCTGGGAATCGCCAGGGACGATGACAGGCCGAAAGACTGGTACATGTTCGTATCGGATGACGAAAACGGCTTCATGATATGGAATGACCCGCGTTGCGCCCGTTTCTCCAACAGCTTCATAGCCGGAATGATACTCGATGCCGCGAAGGTGGAGAAATGTGCCGGGTTTATGGTAGCGAGGGAGCCGGTGAATGTGGACGGAAAGTTCTGTTATAAGATAATACTCGACAACCCGATACCGAAAGGAACGAGAACCACCGGTACGAGATAGGCACAAGGTCGTGAAAGGGAAAGCAGGGGCATCCGACAGCAGGAAGAGATTCCTACTGTCGGGTGTCCCTTTTCTCATGTGAACGGGACATCATAACGGCTTCAGGTTGATACGGCTGCTGTAGATGGCGTTCAGCTCGTCACGGTACTGTTCCAGGTGGGCCGAGAGGATGTTGTCGATATAGCACGAGATGCTGACTGTAGGCGCGATCACGGAAAGCAGGGTGCGCACCCGTTCGTAGTTGTCACTGCTGACATAGGTCTGTCGGCGTTCCCTCACAACGTTGTTGTCAAACAGATGTTCGGGATATTCCTGCAAGCCGTTCCTTTTACGGCGTGTTTTCTCCCGGAGGACCGGGGACGGTGCTTCTTCACCGGAGGATGTGTCTGAATCCTCCACCTTATCAAGTTTGTCAGAAACCTCGGACCGGTTGTCCGTTTCCGGTTCCTTGCCATCTTCTTTTTGGGAACCGGCAGCGTTGTTTCCATGATTTTTTTCCATGAAGACGGCAGGAATGTCCCCAGCCATCATGTCGCGTATCTGCTCCTCGTCGATTTTAACCTCTTTTCTCTTTACCATAATTCCATATTTTAGATAGTTGAACAATTCTTTTCCGGCAGTCTTGCATTTTCTTCACGTCGTGAATGTGACAATACGGCCATTACCGCATGTGAGTATCGCTTAACGGGTATGTACATCCACTAAGTAAGTCGGTCACGTGCCCAATCTCCCACGTGTTCCGTCCGGCATTAAGCCGGTCACGCATTCACACATGGGGGAGTGGACGCATTATTATGTTCTTATATGTTTCCGTTCACCCATTACCCGATGGTCGGATGTAATAATGCACCCCGTACCTGACGCGCACTTGGATACTTGCGTGAGCGGACATGTTCGGACATGCGGCAAAATAACGACAAAATTTCCGGATTGCCACTATCATGGCGGCCTGCTGACGGTCTGTGACACCGTATGTCATCCTGTTACACCGCTCAAGTGTCCCGGTAGTTGCGATTTTGGATATTCAAGGAGTGATAAAGATGGCAGCAGAAGGGCTTTATTGGCGGGAAGCTGTTTATCCACCATATTTTGATTTTTCGGAAGAAAAATTCATGTTCAAGCGAACATGGCAAGTTGTGTTTTGGGGCGCCCGAAATTATTTCCGGCACCCCAAAACAACTTGCCACTCGCCTGAAGGCTCGGGACGGGCTCCACTCCAAAGTCGTTGCGCCTGAAGGCGGAAAATCGGGAACAAAAAATTGAAAATTGGCCGCTGCAATCCATAGGCTGTCTCTCAGAAAATGGCCACTATTGAAAAAGGGAGTGAACTTTATTCGTGTTTTCAATCTATCTCAGTCCGTATTTCTTCATCTTTCTGTACAGCGTTGCTGGATTGATTTTTAGTATCGCAGCCGCCTGTTCACGGTGTCCGTTGTATATTTGCAGGCTTAGATAATGAATTTTATAATTACAAACTCGTTTCTTTAATGCTAATACGAAAAGAGAAACACACTCATTCAAGTTACATTCTGCAAGGATTACGGTAAATCAAACGGCAGATACCGTTGGAAAAAGTTGTGACTTTATGCAACTGCCATTGCCATGGAGGAAGAATGTCCTGTACGGAATTTCCCGTTCCCGTGGAATAAGGAAACAGATAAATAATAAACTCATTCACAAGGTTGTAATGGAATAAACCACGCAGAAGTTCAAGGGATTCTGCATTATGAACTTCTGCCAGATAGGTAAAAGAAGCGTTTTTGCTGTCTTTCTCGCAAATCAAATCCAGTATGGAGTGAGGTAAGATCCAGGCATTGCAGCGTTCCCGCCAATGAACAAACCCTTTTCTGTGGTTCATTACCCATTGCGTCAGCACGTTGTCGGTTTCCGGCAGGAATCCGTCCAGTGTCATTGCTATTATTGCCTGTATCTTTGCCATGCCATCTGTATAAAAGGAGCGTGGTTATCACGCACTCAGACAGAGGCTCTGGTAAAGCCTAAAGGAGAATACGCAATACCACGCTATGACAAAGCATAGCATAAGCATTACGCAATCATTCTCCTTTAACGTCAATTTACCAGATTTCTGTCTGAGAAGCTTGCGCTCTTATGTTATATATAAACAGCGACTGTCTCTTGGACAGCACGCCGCCTTTTTCGCTATTTAAGTGCAAAAGTACACATATTCAGCGACATTTGCACTATTTTTAGTCGTCAAATTCATTTCAACCCGTATTTCTTCATCTTCCTGTACAATGTTGCCGGGTTTATATTCAACATTCCGGCAGCCTGTTCCCGATGCCCGTTGCAGGCATTGAGAGCCCTGATAATGTTTTCTTTCTCAAACGCTTCACCTTTCAGGGGCCGGATTGCAGGCATATTCGTTTCCTCATTCCCACAGGTACCGGCTGCAATGTCAAGCCCGTCCATATCCAGCATCGGTGTTTCCGCAATAAGCACGGTACGTTTGACACGGTTTTGCAGTTCGCGCACGTTGCCCGGCCACCGGTAGGCAAGCATCCTGCGTTTGGCATCCTCCGTAAATCCTTGTGTTTCCCTTTTCAGCTCTTTCGAGAAGCGTTCACGGAAAAACTCCGCCAACGGGAGGATGTCTTCCGGGCATTCTTCCAAGGATGGTTGCCGTATTTCAAACTCGTTCAGACGATGGTAAAGGTCTTCCCTGAACCGTCCCTCCTTGATGGCCAGTTCCATATTCTCGTTTGTCGCGGAAATGACCCTAACGTCCGAAATCCGTTCCCTGCCGCTTCCTATCGGGGTATATATGTTTTCCTGCAACACCCGGAGGAGCATGGATTGGATTTCATGTGGCATCGTGCCTATCTCGTCAAGGAACAACGTGCCGCCTTTCGCCAGGTCAAAATATCCGGGCTTTGCCGTGTCCGCTCCGGTGAACGCGCCTTTCTCGTGCCCGAAGAACAACGAGGCGGCCAACTCACGGGGCAATGCACCGCAGTTCACGGCGACAAAAGGCTTGCCGTATCGTTCGCTGTTGTCATGGATGGTCTGTGCCACCGATTCCTTGCCGGTTCCGTTGGCACCGAGTATCATCACGGACATCTCGGACGGGGCGACCAGTCTGGCAAACTTCTCCACTTTCAAGATCATGGGGCTTGTGCGGTGAAACAACTGCCTCTCCTGCTTTCTCACGGTGGCTACCGGATGGAACACATCTTCCGCCAGTTCCAACAGGTAATCCCTGTGTACCGGTTTGGGCAGGTAGTCCCTGGCTCCCAGTTTGATGGTGCGCACAACGTCAGGGACGGAAACATATTCGGTCGTTAGGATGAACGGGATGTCCTTCTTCTCCTTGCGCAACCATTCCAACAGGGAAATGCCGTCCCCTTCCGGCAACCGCACGTCCGACAATATAAGGTCGAACTGCGTTTTGCGTATTAACGAGCGGGCTATCGGCTCGTTAATGGCTGTCACCGCTTCATAACCGGCCTGCGAAAGCCAGTCTCTCTGTATTTGCGACAGCCCCACATTGTCTTCAACTATCAGTATCTTCCGTTTCATTCGTCAGTCTTTTTATCTCGGCTTCCGCCGCCTTGATTAGCGTGGCGGTGCTGTCTATTATCTGCCGGGTATGTTCGTTTAACTCCTTGTCGCTTGTTTCACTGTCTTTCAGCAAAGTACGGTAAGCCAGCAGGGACTCCTCCATCCGCAGGAACTCCCACATCGGTTGCATCCTGTGGGTTATTTCACGCAACTTCTGCCGGTCGCCGTTTTTTATGGCGGCATCAAGTTCCTCCCTGTCCTTTTCAGACTGGGATATGAAGGAAAGCAGTGCCTTGTGCTTGTCGCGTACCTCGGAAAGTACCGGACTGAAATCGACTTCCGGCTTTTCTTCCCGCTTGTCTGTTTTTATCCTTGAAAGCAGTCCGAGAAGTTCCGAGGAAGAAAACGGTTTATAGATGCAATCCATAAACCCGGCATGAAGGAAAGACTCCTTGTCATTGTCACCGCGTGCTGTCATGACTACAATGGGGATGGTACGGGAGTTTCCGATGCTTGAGCGACGTAACAGGGTCAGCAGGTCGAAGCCGTTGGTTCCCGGCATCTGTATGTCGGAAAGCAGTAGGTCATAATCCTTGCCCCGCATCGCCTTGACCACATCTTTGGTGGTTGTGCAGGCCGTACAATTCATCCCGTTACGCTCCAGCATTTCTTTTATCACATTCAGCAGCATCGCATCGTCATCAATGACAAGCACATTCTGTGGCAGATGCACCTGTTGTGGCATTATAAGGGTTTCGCTCTCTACCGCTTCGTCCGTGGTTTTCAATGGAAGCGTCACACGGAACGTGCTGCCTTGGTCAATGCCGCTCGTCACGTCGATTGTCCCGCCAAGCAGGTTGACAAGCCCTTTTGTTATCGGCAGACCCAATCCGAAGCCCTCCGCGTTCCTGACGGAACCCAATCGTTCAAACGGGCGGAAGATACGTGATAGCGCATCTTCGCTCATGCCTATGCCGGTGTCCTTGACTTCCAACAGCAACTCACCCTCGCCATAACGGGCGTTCAGGCTTATGGTTCCGGTTTCCGTGAATTTGACGGCATTGCTGAGCAGATTGTCCAGAATCTGCTCGATCCGGTCCACATCACCGTAAAGTTTGACATCGGTATCGGTAAAATCGTGGCTGAACAGGATACCTTTGTTATTGACCACATGGGAGAAGCCAAAGACTATGCGTTCCAGCAGAGCATTCAGGTTGAACGGCACATCGTTGCGGGTTTCCTTGGCCTCGTTCAGGCGGTACACGTCCAACAGGTTGTTAAGCAGGTGTACAACGTGTCGGCACACAATCCTGATGTTGTTCAGGTGTGTGTTCCTGCGTTTCTTTTCCCGGGTATCCACGGCAAGTTCCGCACTGCCGCTGATAACGTTCAGAGGGGCGCGGATATCATGGGAGATTGTCAGGATGATATTCTTCCGCATCTCCAGCAGCGCGATGTTCTGCTCTATCGTCTCCTCCAGATGCTTCTTGTTCTTTACCTTTACCTTAATATCCCGTTGTATGACAAGATAAAAGACAATCAGCAAAGCGATGGAGAATATAATCAAGCCGGTAATGATAACGGTCGAACGCTCGTAGGACGCTTTCAGACGCGCCTCCTTGTTCCGGAAGGCAATCCATGTCTGCTCATCCAGACTTGTAATCAGCATTCGCAGTTTCCGGTTGAGTTCCTTGTTGCATAGACGCAGACTGTCTGTATAGGTATCTATATCACGTTGCTGTCTGTTTATCTGTGAAATCAGTTTTTGATCCAATGAGGTTTGCCGGGTCGTGACAGGCAGTTGCACGGTTTCCTTTCCGCCGAAAAGTCCGGCTATGCCTTTCTTCTTGCGGGTAACGGTCTTAGTTGTCGTGTGCGTGGTAACGGTCGGTTTCTGATTTAACAGAAGGCTGTCGGTCTGCCTTTGTTTCCGTGAGGCTTCCATGATTTGAAACAGATGCTCTTCTTTGGTGGCTAACAATGAACGGAGCGAATCAATCTGCACAGGTCGTATGAAATCCTTGCATTGCACTCGTAATACTTGCAGCATGGAATCGGTCTGCACGCGACGTTTCCGGTAAGCCAAAGTATCTTCATTATCCCAAACCAAGACGGATTCGCCGTATGTCACCAATGCGGTCACATAACGATGGGCGGTGTTGATGTTATGCTGGGTCTGGAAAATAGAGATTGATTCATCTTCTATCTTCTGTACCCGGTTACGCTCATGGAGAACAATGGCGACCATGCTGCCAATGATCGCCATCAAAAGAAAATATCCTATAAATATCTTGTGCTGCAAAAGTATTTTCATTAGTTTTTTACTTTAATACATTTTTGAAGGAACATAAAAAGTGGGGTGTTTCAAATTTGTTATTTTAGATTTGACAGCGTGTAAATTCCATAAAAAGTTTTAGCCCGTTTACCAATGTCATCCGTGGACAGGCGATGTTCCAGCGCATGAATCCTTCGCCGGCCTCGCCGTACATCGTTCCGGCATTGAGGTGTAGTCCGGCTTCCTTCACCAGTAGTTCCTCTATTTCTTCCGAAGTGCGTTTCAGCTTACGGCAATCCATCCAGACCAGGTATGTGCCTTCTAATTGCGTAATCGGGAAGCCCGGCAGATGTTTCCGGCAGAAATCCTGCATGGCGAGGTAGTTGCCGTGCAAGTATTCCAGCAGTTGCGACAGCCATTCTTCCCCCTTGTTATATGCCGCTATGGTGGCCTCGACCCCGAAGGGATTCACATCGCAGACTTCGTTGATGTTGATTGCCTTGTCTATTTTCCGGCGCATCTCTTCATCGGCACAGACGATGTTGGCAATCTGCAAACCCGCGACATTTCCAACGGGCGGCGGCGATGCTCCAGACTGGCATACAGCCTGTTCCTGCCGATGCAGAATCCCAACAGGAAAAGACCCATTACACGGAAGTAACGGTTGCCGTCGATAAATTCCTGAACACGGACAAGCGCACCCTGTATCAGGAACTCGAACACCTCGCCGTAGCTGTCCGCATCGCGCAACCAATAGGCGAAGTTCTCATCGGTGATGCCGTATTTCGCGCAATAGTATTATTGCTGGAGCTCCACGACCGGAGCCGAAGGATAGACGCCTGAAAACTCCACCGCCGCATCCATCGCGACGGGCAACAGCAGGAAAACAGCCGACCATGCGAGTAGCGTCCTGTCCGCCGCGTGCCGGAACAGGGGCAACAGCATACCGAGCAGGGCGTACAGCATCAGGATGTCACCGCTCCAGAGGAACATCAGATGCACGAAACCGATGAGAAGCAGCACCGAAATCCTCCGGTAGAAAATGAGGAAGCCGTCGGCTCCCCGCGTCGCGGCATTGGCGATGATAATGGAGAAGCCGATGCCGAAAAGCAGGGAGAACAACGTGTAGAATTTCCCGTCAATGAAAAGGTATTGCAGGAAACGCACAGCATGGTCAGCGGTGGCGGTGGGCATGGCTTCCGTGGTTCCAGTATCCAGAAAGGTGTACAGGCCGAACTCCGGGAAGTTTGCAAGGGCAATCCCCAACAAGGAAAGCCCGCGCAGGATGTCGAGGATGACATGCCGTTCGGACGGCTTTACAGGCATACCCGGACGGACAGCGGCAATTCCCTTTTGTTTCATCGGCATATCTTTATGGTTCGATTTGGCGGATCGGCTTGGCCGGGACACCGCCCACGATGGTATTCGCCGGAACATCCTTCGTCACCACGGAACCGGCGGCGATGATGGCATTGTCGCCGACGGTCACGCCTTGCAGGATGGTGGAGTTGGAGCCTATCCACACCTTCCTGCCCACCACGATAGGAGCCGGAAGCATCGACTTGCGCTCTTCGGGAGCAATACCGTGGTTAAGCGTGGCGAACACCACATTGTGTCCGACCAGACAGTCGTCGCCCAGCGTCACCCCGCCGTGGTCCTGAAAGTGGCAGCAGGCGTTGACAAACACGTTCCTGCCGATGGTGATGTTCTTGCCGAAGTCGGTGTAGAACGGCGGAAAGACGCGGAAGGTGTCGTCCACCCTTTTGCCGAACAGTTGCGAAAGCAAGGCGCGCGACTCTTCCTGTGTATGGTAGGAACCATTCAACTCGAATGTGATGCGCCGCGCTTCATCGCTCATCCGGTCCATAAATTCATAGATTTCGGGCGTATCGAGCGGACGACGCGCACCGACATGCTTCAAAAATGCTTCGAGTGTCATATCTTGATTATTCATTGTATCTTCAGTTTATTCTATACTTCGTCCCATATCGTATGCTTCTTGCAGAGCCGGGTTACCCTTGATTTCACCTACATGCCACACGCCACCGCAGAACACAGTACCCTTTACCTCCGGATTTTCCAGGCAGTCGAGGAACCCCATGAAGTTGGTTACAATGCGTTCCATAATCGTAGGATCATCGTCTGCTGCGGTAGCGATGAAATAAAACTCCTTGCCTTTCATCTCCGTATAAGGACCGCAGCAACGGTCTATCAGTGTCTTCATCTGTGCGCTCATCGCATAGAAATAAACGGGGTTGCCATCACAATGACGTCCGCCCGCAGCATCTTGTCAATGACCTCTGCCGCATCGTCTTTCTGCGGACAGGGCTTCTTGTCGCGGCTGCATACACTGCATCCCAAACAGGGGTGTATCGTCTTGTCACGCAGGAAAATCTTTTCCACTTCGTTGCCGCCCGCTGCCGCACCGCGCATGAACTCGTCGCAAAGCGTGTCAGAATTTCCGCCACGGCGCGGACTGGATGATAAAATCAATACTTTCTTTGCCATATTCTTCTTGTCGTTTAATAATTTCCTGCTGCAAAGTTCGGAAGAAAGGAAGGTTTCCTTTGTAGATAAATTACGGATATTGGGTTCCGTTTATGACCATAATTACAGAAAATCATCATTCCCTATTCATCAAGAGGTTCAAAGTCCGTTCAGACTGACCTCTTCCCCGATAACGTGAACAATCAGGTTTAGAGAATCTTCTTTTGCCGCACGGAGTTCGTTTTTCAACGGCTCGTTCCAGCTATGACGCGACAAGGCATATTTGGAGTGATGCACGGTTACGAGGTGTTTTGCCTTCAAATCTCCGGCTGCACGTCCCAGATAGACAGGCATCAGGTGAATATACCGCCAGTCGTCATTGTATTGACCGTTCTCCAAAATGGCAAGGTCGATGCCGGGATAACGCTTGCCGATTTCAGCGAAATGCGTATCATAGCCACCATCACCTCCGATATACACTTTCAGCGAGGGCGTTTCCAGTAAAAAGGATGCCCACAGGGTTTTGTTCGAAGTCAATCCACGCCCGGAGAAATGACGGGCGGGCAGACAATGCACCGTGAATGCGGAATCGAGCAACGCATCTTCCTGCCAATCCAGTTCGACGAGGGAATGCGGGTCGAAACCCCAGTATTCGAAATGTTCGCCCACGCCCAGCGGACAGACGACGGTCTTTATCCGACCTTTCAATTCGGTGACCGTCCGATAGTCGAGATGATCCCAATGGTCGTGGGTAATTATCAGATAGTCGATGTCGGGCATGTCCTCCGGTTTGTAGATGTCCGTTCCCTTGAACGGCCTGTTGACGAACGAAACCGGGGCGGCCTGATGAAATACAGGATCTACAAGGATGCGCTTGCCGTCCAACTGAAGCAGATAGGACGAATGTCCGAACCATACCATACAGTTCTCCGAAGAAGGGATACGCTTCAAGTCCGTCCTGACTGCCGGTACGGGTGTTTCGGGAAACAGTCCGCTCTTGTCGGCAAAGACGAAATCCCACAAGGCACGGAAGCGCCCTTTGTCCGAAGTCATCAATTCCGTAGGGGTCAGGTTGCGGAACTCCCCGTTGCGGTAATGTGGCGATTGCTCGATGCGTTCCAAGCGTTCTCCGCGAGGCAGCCGCCCGAAGCTCGGTTGATTAATGAATATGATTCCGATAACGACCAACACGACTATCGGTACTGCAATAAATCCTGCTATCATCTTTATCTTGCTTTTTCTTTTCATCTGTCCGTAATCGATATTTCTTTCAAGTTGCAAAATTGAGGGGAAATAAACTATTCATCAGTAGATAAATTACAGATTGTATAACCCCGATTACAGATTTGAGGCCTGTAAAACAAAGAAGCACCGTTCTCTTTTCGTGAGCAGTGCTTCTTTATCCGACGACAGATAGTTTGGGTCACACCTTATAGCGCAGCCACACCGAACCGCTGTCGAGCACCTTCGCTTCCAGCAGTTTGAAACTTCTCGGCGTGTCGGTAGTCAATCCCTCTTTGGTCATAAACAACGTCTGCGTTTCGCGCGAACCGTCGGCGGCGGGAGCCATGACGATGCTTATCTCGTCGCAACATCCGGCCTGGATGAACGACCAGTTGAGTACTCCGCCACCGCCCAGCATCAGCGTCTCGATGCCGAACAAGGTCTTCAGCTTCGCAAGCAGCAGGTCGTAGTCCAACGCATCTTCGCCGGCAATGACGTATGAAATGCCCAGCCGACGCAGGAAGGCTTTGTAGGCATTGCTCGCCCGAGAGTTGAGCACCTCGATAACGTCGGCGGTCGTATCCTCATAGGTCAGCACGTGCGACTTCCAGCCGAGCCGCCCTGAGAGGTCGATGGAAACGTAGTACATATCGCTCTTCCGCGCCACGAAGTCGCCTTCGGGCACAGTCGGAGCGTTTTCGTCAAGTTCCGGCTTTTCGTAGAAGGTGAAGTTGTCGTCCGTGGTGACGCGGCCCGACAGCCAGCCCTGATGCTTGTAATAAGGCTGCTTGCCGAAAGCGATGTCATAGAACTCGCGGATGGCCTGCTCTCCTTCGGGAACTTCCATATAGTTCCCCATGATTTTCCCGTCGAGGGATGTCAGCATGTGACAGAAAATGTAAGGTCTGTTCATTGTCTTATCAGAATAAATTCATATTTATATATTTTTTACCACCCCGCAAGCGGTATCTTATGCACGGGAGCCGGAAATGCAGCGTCCAGTCTGCGGCAATCATCCTCCGTCAGCTCTATCGAAAGACTGCGGAAATTGTCGCGCACATGGGCTGTGCTTCCCGCCTTCGGAATAGCCATCACACCGGGATGCCGCATCGCCCATGCCAAAGCAATCTGCACGGGCATCACTTCGTGTTCGCGGGCTATTTCGGCAAGCAGCCCGTCTCCTGCCAACGTACCTTCACCCACCGGAGAATAAGCCATGACCGGCATTCCCCGTTCCAAGCTCCAAGGGATAAGGTCGTATTCCACACCCCGTTCCTTCAGATTATACAACACTTGGTTGGCGGCACAAGTCTCCCCGCCCGGCAAGGCGCAGATGCGCTCCATGTCGGGAACGTCGATATTGCTTACACCCCAGCACAGGATTTTCCCCTCCCGCTGCAACTCCAGCATGGCACGTACCGTTTCGGAAAAAGGGTGCGTGCCTTTCCAGTGCAACAGATAAAGGTCGATGCGGTCGGTACTAAGTTTGAACAAGCTGCGTTCGCAAGCCTCCTTCGTTCCGCGATAGCTTGCATTGGAAGGCAGGACTTTACTGACGAGAAAAACCTTGTCGCGGCAATCATGCACGGCTTCGCCCACCAGTTCCTCGTTCCCGTACATTTCAGCCGTGTCGATGACCGTCATGCCCAACTCGATGCCCGTGCGCAAGGCTTCGATTTCTTCGGCACGCCGGGACGGGGATTTTCCCATATTCCATGTTCCTTGTCCCAATGCGCAGACTTGCAACCCGTCGCGGAAAGTTATTGTATGCTCCATTGATTATAAGCTCTCACGCAGGATGGAAAGTACGTCTTCCCGTGCAAGCACCTTGAAGCCTCCGTCCATAATGAGTGTGGCATCGGCAATGCCTTCCAGCATGTCTTCGGTAACGCCGAGCGATGTGATTTCCGTGGCGACACCGATTTCCTTCATCCACTCCAGCAAGGCATCCACACCTTCGTTCGCGAGTTGTCCGTCCGTTTTTCCTGCTGCCGGTATATCCCATACCGCAGTGGCAAAACGGGCAAATTTCTTCAGCCCGTATGGAAGAATGTGCCGATAATAGGCAACGGAAACTCCGGATAGGGTCATTCCGTGAGTGGCATCGGTGTATGCCCCGATAGCCTGACCAATCATGTGTACCATCCAGTCCTGGCTCTTGCCCTTGCCGATAAGCGTGTTCAGCGCCCATGTCGATGTCCACATGATGTTGGAACGCGCCTCATAGTCCTGCGGGTTCCTCACCGCTATTCTGCTGCTGTGTACGAGCGAGCGCATCAGCCCTTCTGCCAGATAGTCGGACGTGTTGTCGTCCTCGCCGGAGAAATACTGCTCCATGATGTGACTCATGATGTCGAAGAATCCTGCCACCATCTGACGCTTCGGTACGGAGAACGTATAGCGCGGATTGAGGATGGAGAATCTTGGCATTACGTTTTCTCCGAACACCTTGCCGATTTTGAGCTTCGCTGCATGGTTGGTTATGACTGAACCGCCGTTCATTTCCGACCCTGTCCCTACCATTGTCAGTACGGAACCAACGGGAATGATACGCTGGCTGCTGTCGGGGTCTTCCTGCCGGATGTAGTATTTTTCCCACGGGTCTCCATCGTACCATGCCGAAACGCTTACTGCCTTGGCATAGTCAATGGTCGAACCACCGCCGACCGCCAGAATCAAATCCTCGTCATTTTCCCTGGCCAGTTTTGCACCCTCATAGAGTTTGTCTGTCGTGGGATTGGGCATGACACCGGGCAATTCTACCACTTCTTTTCCTGCCGCACGTAAGGCGGACATCACTTCCTCGTAAATGCCGTTGGTTTTGATGGAACCACCGCCATAGGTTAAAAGCACTTTCGGGCCGTAATTCTTTAATTCTTCGCACAGGTTCTTTTGTACATCATCCCCGAAATACAGTTTCGTGGGATTGGAATAACTGAAATTTCCTAACATTGCTCTTTTATTTCAAATTGTTCGTAAAAAAATCATTCAACTTCTCTACCGCAGGACCGACATATTCCATTTTATCATACAAATCAACATGTGTAGCGCCTTCTATCCGATAGAGTTCTTTCGGCTCGTTTGCTTTGTCGTAAGCATTTTGGCTGAAATAAATTGTGTCGGCCTTGCTTCCCACAATTAAAAGAATAGGACGGGGAGAAATGGTTTCTATCAAGTCGAAAGCATTAAATGCTGCTAATCTGTCATTGCATGAAAACAAGAATTTATTGTGTGAATTGGGATGCGACGCACGCGGAGTACAATAGTATTCGTAAGCCTCACGCTGGATGACAGATGTATTTTCGGTTATTTCTTCCTGAGAGTTGGGAACATATCCTATATACCGGGGAGCTTCCCCTCTTGCTTCGCGGGTACGCTGAAGAGCCACTTCGCGAAGCATTTGTTTCTTTTCCTCCTCTGTCCAACAACGTGCAAAACCGTTACGTTGACTGTCACCCACGTCCCATGTGCTAATTCCTGCAACCGCTTTGATACGATATTCAGTTTGCGCTGCGTTAATCGAATATCCGGCACCAGCACAGATGCCCATTGCCCCAATACGTTCTTCATCGATATATGGCAATGTAACCAAATAGTCTATCGCGCAACGGATATCCTCCACTCTTGCGGTAGGATCTTCCAAATAGCGCGGTAATCCTTCACTCTCTCCCTGATGAGAGGCATCGAAAGCCAACGTGATAAAACCTTTCTCAGATAGCAGACGGGCATACAGACCCGCTACTTGTTCCTTCACTCCATTACCCGGATGTGTTACCACTATACTCGGATACTTCTTTTCAGTATCTAAACCTTCGGGAAAATAGATTTCACCCGCCATCTTCAATGTTTTGTTCGGGAAAAAAACTTTTTGTTTGGTACTCATCTTCTTATTGTAAAAAAGTTATTATTTAAGATATTCACGGAAAAACTGTTCTATCTTATCGAACGGTATCGCTTGCAGGTTGTCGTACAAGTCCACGTGACTCGCACCGGGGATAATCAGTAACTCCTTGTTTTCGCTTTTCAGTTTCTTGAAAGCATCTTCGCCGAAGTAGCGCGAATGCGCCTTTTCTCCGTGAATCACCAGCACGGCATTGCGGATTTCATCGCTGTATGCCAGAATGGGGGTATTAAGGAGTGAGAGCGTGGATGTCTTGTTCCAACCGTCGTTGGAGTTGAGCGAGCGTTTGTGGTAGCCGCGCGGTGTCTTGTAATAGGCATGATAGTCTTTCACGAACTGTGGGGCATCCTCCGGAAGCGGATCCACTACACCTCCGGCACGGTCATACGAGCCATTGCGGTAATCCTCCGTGCGCTGGGCGTTGAGCTGCTTGCGGAGTTCGTAGCGGGCATCCGCATCCATCGCATCGAAATATCCGTTGGCCGTGGCACGGTGCATGTCATACATGGTGACCGCCACTGTTCCTTTGATGCGGGTGTCAATGGCCGCCGCATTGAGCGCCATGCCGCCCCAGCCGCAGATACCGAGGATGCCGATACGCTCCGCATCCACATCGTCGCGGGTGGAGAGATAGTCCACCGCCGCGCTGAAGTCTTCCGTGTTGATATCGGGCGAAGCCACGTAGCGGGGTTCGCCGCCGCTCTCACCCGTATAGGAAGGGTCGAAGGCAATCGTGAGGAACCCGCGCTCGGCCAGCGTCTGTGCATACAGTCCCGACGACTGTTCCTTTACCGCTCCGAACGGTCCGCTGACAGCGATGGCGGGCAGTTTGCCTTCTACGTTTTTGGGAATGTAAAGGTCTGCGGCAAGCGTGATGCCGAAACGGTTATGAAAGGTTACTTTCGAATGCTTTACTTTGTCGCTCTGAGGGAATGTCTTGTCCCATTCTTGAGCAAGGTTCAGTTTCTGTTCCATATACTTGTTGTTAGGTTGATTGTCTTGCGCCATAAGGCTTCCTGCACTGCAAAGGCATATCACCGTTGTCAGGCATAAAGTTTTTACTGAATTTTTCATTTGTAATAGATAGTTTCTGTTATTTCAGACTGGTAAGTACGGGATTTTCCAGATAGCCGTAAAGCCGCCTTACTTCGCTTGGTTTCTCCGTATCGAGCATCGAGGGAACACCTTTGTCGAGAGTGGCAATGCGGCGCATGTCCTCTTCATCGAGCGAGAAATCCCATATATCGAAATTCTCCACCATGCGTTCCTTATGTACGCTCTTCGGAATGACAACCACTCCGCGCTGGATGTTCCAGCGAAGCATCACCTGTGCCGTGGTCTTGCCATGCTTACGGGCAATGTCCGCAAGTACAGGATCGGAGAATGTCCCTTTCAACCCCTCGGCAAAGGGTGCCCATGCTTCGGGCTGTATGCCCAGTTCGCGCATCGCGGCAAGCTCTTCCTCGCGCTGGCAGTGGATGTGCAGTTCTATCTGGTTTACCGCCGGAATCGTCTCGAAGTTATAGCCCAGGTCGATAAGCCGGGCCGGAGAGAAATTGCTCACGCCGATGGCTCGGATACGCCCCTCCTTGTAAAGCCGTTCCATCGCCCGCCATGCACCGTAATAGTCGCCGAGAGGCATGTGGACGAGATAGAGGTCGAGGTAATCCAGACCGAGTTTCTTCAGCGAGAGATCGAACGCCCGCAGCGTGCGGTCGTAGCCTGCATCGGAGATCCACACTTTAGTGGTGATGAAGAATTCTTTGCGCCGTATGCCGGAGTTCCGCACGGCACGACCCACAGCTTCTTCGTTGTTATACGTCATTGCCGTATCGAGCAGGCGGTACCCCGTCTCGATGGCATCGCCGACGGCCCGTTCGCACACGACAAGGTCGTCCACCTGGAATACGCCGAAGCCCAGCATCGGCATTTCCGTTCCGTTGTTCAGTTTAACTGTCTGCATCATATTTATCAGGTAATATATTTCCCCTTTCTCGGGATGTTGCAAAATTCGTGATTTCCAGTGTTCCCCTATGTAGATAAATTACGGATATTGTATCCCGATTATGACCTCAATTACAGATTTTATGATGATGGCGGGAAATGCAAGCGGAAAATCCGTAACTAAGGTCATAGAATCCGTAATTAAGGTTGTATAAGAGACAGGATAATCCCTTAATTTTGTAGTCAAAACAGAATAACATGTATTTGGGGAATCAAATAGTTATAATATATGGATAAGATACTCAACTTGAACAGCGTAGACCAGTACAACAAGTTGTACGGTCTTGAAACGCTGCATCCGCTGGTCAGTGTTATCGACCTGAACAAAGCCACCCGGCAGGTAGACTATGCGCATTGGAACTACGGGGTCTATGCGCTCTATCTGAAGCTGGAAAAAGCGTGCGACATCCGTTATGGCCGCCAGACGTATGACTATCAGGAAGGAACTATCGTGTGTTTCGCTCCCGGACAGACAACGGAAACGACCGTAACGACCGACTGTACACAGATAAATGCACTCGGCATCCTCTTCCATCCCGACCTGCTGCGGGGGACATCGCTCGGCAGGGCAATAAAGAACTATACGTTCTTCTCTTATGAAGTGAATGAGGCACTGCATCTTTCGGAAGAGGAACGCGGTATCGTCATGGATTGTCTGAGAATTATCCGCATGGAGCTGGAGCATGGGGTGGACAAGCACAGCAAGACGTTGCTTGTGAACCATATCGAACTGCTCCTCAATTACTGTATGCGTTTCTATGAACGTCAGTTTGCCACTCGCAGCAAGGCAAACCGCGATGTACTAACACGCTTCGAACAGTTGCTCGACGAGTATTTCGAGGGTTCGCTTGCCGAACGTGGCGGACTGCCTACGGTAAAGTATTTTGCGGACAAGATTTGCCTTTCGCCCAATTATTTCGGCGACATGCTGAAAAAAGAGACCGGCAAGACACCGCAGGAATACATTCAGGAGAAAGTTATTGAAGTGGCAAAGGAAAGGGTAATCGGAACGAACGATACCGTCAGCCAGATTGCTTATTCACTCGGTTTCCAATACCCGCAGCATTTCTGCCGCCAGTTCAAGAAACGTGTGGGATGTACTCCCAACGAATACCGCATACAGAATCATAATTTGTGAGAAGGATATGGAGAAGGAAAAAGATACATTGGATTTTAACACCGTACATGAATGCAACCGTTGCCTGGACTGCAAGACATTGCACCCTCAGGTAAGCCTTATCAATTTGGAGAATCCATCATTGGAACAATATGCCGTCAAGTTCGAATTCTATGCCATCCTGTTGATAGAGGAGTGTTCGGACGAGTGTTCCTGCTGCGGACGAAGATACTACGATTATTCCAATGCGACGATGGTATTTCTCACACCGGGAGAAATTTTCCGCATGAACGAGGAAAAGACCTTGCCCGGCAAAGGTTTCCTGTTGGTCTTTCATCCAGACCTGTTATTCCGGACCACATTGAAGAATCACATAAACAACTATACCTTCTTCCATTATCGCAAGGAGGAAGCCTTACATCTATCGCAACGTGAGACAGAAAAAGTCACCTGCTGCCTCTGGCATATAGAGGAAGAACTGCACCATCCGATTGACACGCACAGTAGCACCATCCTTTCACGGCATATAGAATTGTTGCTGGATTACTGCACCCGTTATTACGAACGTCAATTCATTACCCGCGAAAACAAGAACAAGGTTATTCTTGAGAAAATAGAAAGGTTGCTTGACGATTACATCAAGTCCGGAAAATTGCAAGGTGGAAAAATGCCGACACCGGAATATTTGGCCGATAGTCTCAATCTCTCCACGTCATACTTTAACGACCTGCTGAAATTTGAAACAGGCAAGACGCTGGAACAGTATTTCCAACTCAAACGCCTGGAGGTTGCCAAGCGGATGTTGTTGAAATCCGATGTAACGCCTACCGTTGTTGCACGGCAATTAGGCTATCCAAATGTACAGTATTTCAGCCTTATATTCAAGAAAATAACAGGAGTTTCGCCAAACAATTATCGGCACTCACAAAACTAAAATATATAAAATAGATATGTGCCAGCTGGAAAAAGGTAGATTTAAGTAACTTTCAGCGAATAATTTCATATAACAAGGGTTTATCTGATGGTAAAATCCTTCAAATAGATAACATATATAAGACACTGATGTACAACAATAATTATTCGCTGAGTAGTTACAGATTTAATCAAAATAATTAAAAATATGAAATAGCTATACGCTTACCGAGTTCACCTTCATCGTCTCCAGATTCAGGAACAGCCCATGATGTTCCAGCATCCTGTGACGGAACATCTTCCACAGGATATTGCAACCGAGTTGCGCCAACGTGGAGTTGATGAACAGGTCCTGAATGGGATTTGCTGCATTAATCAGGAAAATATGAAATAAGGTTTATCAAAATTGCCCGTTAAACCTGCTGTAGAACCTGCTATTGCCAGTTAAAATTACAATAAGGAAAATTGCAGATAAACAAAAAAATACTATCTTTGCAGTGTTATAAAAGTGTTCTTTAGACTTAATGCAAAACACGACGAATATATGTAGTTCGCTCGTTTCTAAGTCGTTACCTATTATAATATAGATATTCTCTAATTGTCTGTATTTCAATTAGAAAAGAAAACTTGAATGTCTTGCAACATGAAACGAGATATGCTTAGCAACTCCTGCATCTTTCGCCCATTTTTGAAGTGTCTTGTTTATAGTCCCCTCATGCGTCAAAGGAAAAATCAAATCATCACCTTTTGCTTCATTTTGTTGCGGCAACCACTTTAACGCTTCATCGGATATAGGCAGGTAAAGCGGTTCTTTAGTTTTCTGCATCTTGATCTCAATTCTTATTCTTTCACCGCTTTTCTGTAAATCGTTCCACTTCAATTTTCTTATATCGCTTACACGTAGCCCACACAAACAGCTGAAAAGAAAGGCTTGTTTCATTATCTCATACTTGCACTCCGTAGCAATAAGTAACTTCAATTCCTCTATTGTCAAATACTCTCTACGGCTTGCTTCTGCTTTTACTTTATCGGCAAAGTCAAACTCTTTTGTTGGGTTTACTGTTATAATGCCATCTTTATAAGCTCTATTTATAGCAGTCCGCAATACTCCATAATAAGCAACTACCGAATTATTGCTTAATAATCCGCCTGCTTTTGTTACTCCGTATTTACTCGCTTTCTTTGCCTGCTTTAAGAAATCCACAAAACTACTAAGGAAATTTTTATCAATATCACGAAAAGCGATATAATCCCCTCTAAACAATTTCAATTCACGGATAGTATTCCCGATAGTCTTTTCGTAATTCAGACTGCCACGCTCCTTAGATTGCTGTCGCATATCCACCAAATAGTCAAGTACGTTTGCTTTGGATTTATTAGTATTTTGGAATCCGTGCGCATCATTCTGCAACTCAACAATCCGTTTACTCTGAATAGCTTTGGCAAGTGCCAAAGTCGCTTCATTCTTTATCTTATCTTCCCTCGTCTTTTCAGGGATAAGATATAATTTCAAAAACTCATACTGACGCTTACCACCAACATAATTTTCTTTCCGAATAACATCACCTGTGTAATAGTCCAAATAAATAGACTGGTTACCATTGGCAAGTTGCTTAAATCTGATTCTTACAGGTTCTTTCAGTTTGACCTCTTGTTTTCTCTTCGCCATACTTATGTTTTTATTTTGTTACCGATGGCAAATATAGATATTATTTTTGTTACTTAACGCTATCTAAGTAACAAACTGGTAACAAAATAAACGCATTTATTGGAATAAGTAGGAAAATATGAAAAACAAAGGAAAAAACGAGTACAAACAGCAAATAGCTAAATATCAACATCTTATATTCATTATTTCATCTCATTTTTTCTCTTCTTCCACAACTGCCAACTGTTGATGATGTTTTGCCACACCACATAACTACCTGGCCCGACAGATGATAAAGGATTAAGATACGTAACCGCCATCCAAATAGCTAGTACAGTATTTTTTTGCCCCAATGCCTGTCCTGCACTTATACGGTCATTGTATGCACTACCAATTCTTTTACCAAAATAAAATTGTAAACAACAAGTTACTAAACCAGCAAAAGCAATCAACATCTCTACCGTTACATCAGCTGTACTGTTAACCAAAGAACGAGTAGTCTGCCCCATTACAATGGTCAATGCTATCGCCCATAAATAAAAAGCTGAAGTATGATATTCCAGTAAAAACTTATGGAATCGAGGGATATAATAACGGAATAATAAAGCGATAAAAAACGGCGCAAGCAACAATGGGAAAACCTTACTTAAAATCTTAAGAAAAGCAATACCAAAAGTAACATCCGTATGTGGCTCAACCAATGGAAATACCAAAGGAACTGCTATTGCAGCCAAAATATTTGAAAGTAATGTATAAGTAGTCAAACTGGAAGCACTTCCACCTAGTTTCCCCGTAATTACTGCCGCTGCCGTAGCAGTAGGACAAATAAGACAAACCATAGCCGCCTCGAATATCTCCTTATAAGATTCGTCCATCGGACAAAATATCAACAACAACGCAATGATACCACAAGAAATAGCTTGAATAGCCAACAACCAGCCATGCCATACTCTAGGAACCAACTCTTTTGGTTCAATTTTACAGAATGTAAGCAACAATTGGGCAAAAATCAAGGAAGGAGTTAGAAAAGAAATCAACCCATTCATAAATGGCTTTGTCGGCTCCAGAAAAGTGAAGTTGGCAAAAACAAAATAGCCGATAACCCCTGCAAGCATAGCTAAAGGTAACGTCCAATTCTTCATAAACTTAAGCAAATCCATCTTTCAATACTTATTTTGGGATACAAAATAAAAGAATTTAGTCCAAATACTCGTCTATTTTTCGGGTTTTGTGGCAAGTTTCGAATAAAAAACGCAAAACTTAAAGACAAAAGCCGAGTTTTCACTAAAAATCGCTACATTTGCAACTTGATTGATATGAAAACCGATAGACTTAAAATAATATTCCTGTTGTGTAGCCTGTGGCTGGTCCTCCCCTGTTTCTGCCTGGCGGCAAAGGGAAAGGATTTTATAGTCGTCATTGATCCCGGTCATGGCGGACATGATCCTGGCGCCATCGGCAGACGTGGAAAAGAAAAAAATATCAATCTGAACGTAGCTTTAAAAGTAGGACAACTGATCCAAAATAACTGTAATGACGTAAAGGTAATATACACCCGGAAGACAGATGTCTTTATCCCTTTAGACCGTCGTGCACAAATAGCCAATAATGCTAAGGCCGACTTATTCATCTCTATACATACCAATTCTGTAGCCCGTAGCAGAACTGTACGGGGAGCAGAAACTTATACGTTAGGACTTCACCGTACTGAAGAAAATTTGGAAGTTGCTAAAAAGGAGAACTCGGTTATTTTGATAGAGGATAATTATGAACAACGTTATGCCGGATTCAATCCAAATTCTTCCGAAAGCTATATTATTTTTGAATTTGTACAAGACAAAAATATGGAGAAGAGTGTAAAATTAGCCACTCTTATCCAAAAACAATTCAAGAATACAGCCAAACGGATAGACAAAGGAGTACATCAAGCCGGATTTCTAGTTCTACGCGCCACTTCCATGCCTAGTGTTTTGGTTGAATTAGGTTATATCTCAACACCGGATGAAGAACAATATCTTTTATCCGATGCAGGCACTACGGCATTATCTAACAGCATTTATAAAGCATTCCTCAATTACAAGCGCGAACATGATGCCCCCACCGGTCGCAGCAGAGTACAAGGACAAGAATTGCCGGAACCAGAAAACAAACCGAAAGAATCAAGAATAGAAATACAAACTGCGGAACCAGACACTGCAACGGAACCTGACAAAGTTACCAAAAAGCCTGTGCCTGCCACACAAAAAAAGATCACAGACGACCAAGCCCGAACATCTGCCAAGCCTGTATTTAAAATACAAATATTGGTATCAAACAAAATATTACCCAAAGGAAGCAAACAACTGAAAGGTGTATCACCCGTTAGCTATTACCGCGAAAAAGGACTTTATAAATATACTTACGGAGAAAGTACGGATTATAATAAAATACTACGCATGAAACGTAATATTACTCCTAAATTTAAGGACGCTTTCATTATCGCTTTCAAAAACGGAGAGAAAATGAACGTGAACGAAGCCATCAAAGAATTTAAAAAAGAATAGATAATATAAAAGGTACAATTGAAATGACGAAAGAGGTAAAAATAGGATTAATAGGCATCGCTGCATTGGCTATGCTGATCTTTGGTATCAACTACCTGAAAGGAATAAATATGTTCCAATCTGCCAACTACTATTATGTAGAATATACCAATATAAACGGATTAGCCGGATCAAGCCCCGTCTTTGCCAATGGTTACAAAGTAGGTACAGTAAGAAATATCAATTACAACTATGCTAAACCGGGACATGTCACAGTAGAAGTGGAAGTAGACAAGGAAATGCGTATCCCTAAAGGAAGTGCAGGAGAATTGGTTACAGAAATGCTGGGAACAGTAAAGATGAACTTACTCCTTAACTTTAATTCTACAGAATACTATCAACCGGGGGATACACTGCCTGGCAAAACGAATGCGGGACTCATGGGAGCCGCTGAAGAAAAGCTAGTTCCTCAAATAGAGCAGATGCTGCCCAAAATGGATTCTATCCTACATTCATTAAATAAAATATTAGCTGATCCTGCATTGGGTGCAACCTTATACAACGCAGAAAAACTGACAGCCAATCTGGATGTGACAACACGTCAATTAAACATATTAATGCAAAGGGATCTTCCGCAACTTACTGGAAAACTAAACACGATTGCTGATAATTTCATTACTATCAGCGACAACTTGAAAGGTATTGATTATGCATCAACATTCAATAAAATAGATTCCACTTTATATAATGTACAAATGCTGACAGAAAAACTCAATCGCAAGGACAACAGTATCGGCTTACTATTCAATGATCCTACCTTCTACCAAAATCTGAGTGCGACAACAGCAAATGCTGCAACCTTATTGGAGGATTTGAAAGCGCATCCTAAACGTTATGTACATTTCTCTTTGTTTGGGAAGAAAGATAAGTAACAGATTTGTTAATTTAAAAAGATTCTAAATAAGTCTACTTAACCATTTTTCTACCTTTTTTCAGTAAATGACTGCAAATAGGGCAGAAATACCATGTAGACTTATTTCATTTAAAATAAATAAAAGCCTATTTTGACAGATAGTCAGCTATAAATCAGCCAATTATCAAATAACAAAAATATTTCAGAAGCCTTTAGATAGAGTTTTTTATAAGTTACTGAAACTAAATAGATTACTCTTTAAAAATAAAAAGCAAGAAAAAAGCGATTTGTTTTTTCAGAAATTCATTTCGAAATTTGCATTGTAGAAGTTTCGCTTTTTATAATAAATGTTTCATATGATTGAAAACGATCACGTCGTTTTATGGGGTCGTTGTCTGAACATTATCAGAGACAACGTACCTGAAACGACCTTTAAAACGTGGTTTGAGCCTATCGTACCGCTTAAATATGAGGACAAGGCACTGACAATTGGCGTCCCCAGCCCATTCTTCTATGAATTTTTAGAAGAAAAGTTTGTGGACTTGCTGCGCGCTGCCCTATATAAAGAAATTGGGGAGGGAACGCAGCTTATGTATTGTATCTTGACCGATAAAACCAACCATATAACTGTAAACATGGAGGGAAGCAAACGCTCTTCAGCACTACCCACACAAACAGTTATACGAGATGGTAACAAGGCACCTAATCCAATGCAGGCACCAGCTCCGCAGGATTTAGACCCACATTTGAATCCAAATTACAACTTTGAGAATTTCATAAAAGGAAATAGTAATGAGTTCTCACGTACGGTAGGGGAAACTGTAGCTAAAAATCCGGCAAAAACATTCAACCCTTTGTTTTTGTATGGACCGTCCGGCGTGGGTAAAACTCACTTGACTAATGCTATTGGTACTCGTATCAAGGAATTATATCCTGAAAAAAGAGTATTGTACGTATCAGCACATCTGTTTCAGGTGCAATATACCGACTCTGTGCGTACTAATCATTTCAATGATTTCATCAGTTTTTATCAAACCATAGATGTTTTGATTATTGATGATATTCAAGAATTCGCAGGAGTAACCAAAACTCAGAACACGTTCTTCCACATCTTTAACCATCTGCACCAGAACGGTAAGCAACTTATTTTGACTTCTGACCGCGCACCGGTAATGCTACAAGGTATGGAAGAACGTCTCCTGACCCGCTTTAAATGGGGCTTAGTGGCCGAATTGGAAAAACCGGATGTAGAATTGAGAAAGAATATCTTACGCAATAAAATACGTCGTGACGGTTTGAATATACCGGAAACAGTAATTAATTATATTGCTGAAAACGTAAATGAAAGTGTACGTGAACTAGAGGGCATCATTAATTCACTTCTGGCACAATCCATTATCTTCAAGCGTGATGTTGATTTGGATTTGGCTGAAAGAATTGTACGAAAAGCTGTACGCTGTTGTGAAAGCAAGCCTGTCACAGTGGAAGATATCATACAGAAAGTATGCAACCATTACGAGATAGAGGAATCTGCCATCCATACCAAAACTAGAAAAAGAGAAGTGGTACAAGTACGTCAGGTAGCTATGTATCTGGCCAAAAAACATACAGACTCCTCTTCTTCCAAAATTGGTCAATTAATAGGTAATAAAGATCATGCAACCGTATTGCACGCTTGTAAAATAGTAAAAGACCAAGTGGAGGTTGATAAAACATTTAAAGCGGATATTGAGGAAATTGAAGCTTCTCTCAAAAGAAAATAGAAATAAAACTACAGAGGTGCGCAAAGGGTATTTTCTTTATTTCCCTCTGCGCACTTCTGTAGTTTTAAGGTTAATAGTTTCCGGTAACTCATTTTTCAAAGCCCTGTTTCTTCAAGGTTTCTTTCAAAGTTACAGACATGCATTCATTATCCGACTTCTTGTATCTGACCTCAGTAAATACCTGAGCCAATGTTTCTTTATGATTTTCTTTAATAAACTGATGATTTTCCGGAAGTGACTCTTTATATCTATAGATACGATCAATATCTTCTTTGGTATAATCATGATATACTTCTTCATGCAAAATACCCTCTATAGGAAGACGATCGACTTGTGAAGGACATTCGTCCGGATATCCTACTGTAATAGTAGCCACTGGCATAACCAATTCCGGCAACCGAAGAATATCAATAATTTGATCAGGATTATAAATCGTTGTTCCCAAATAACAAATACCTAATCCATTTTCCTCCGCCAATGTACAAAAGTTCTGAGTCACAAGTAATGCATCCGTAGCAGCATTCAGAAAAGAAATGGGATTGTCATAACCCGGTACCGCCTTACGCTCTCTGCACCATTTACTAAAACGGTTAAAATCCGCACAAAAAGTCAGTACAACCGGAGCACCTGTTACCATCGGTTGATTAAAATGAGCAGGTGCCAATCTCTCTTTCATCTGCTTGTCACGGGTCACAATCACACTATATAATTGCATATTGCCCATTGTAGAAGCACGGAATGCCTTTTCAAGCAAATCATTTAACAAAGAAGCAGAAATATCTTCCTGCTTATATTTACGGATCGTCCGTCTATTATTTATCGATTCCATATATATTTTTCTTGCAAAGATAAAAAAAGAAAAGAGTAATAATTCATTTTTTGCAAAATAATATATGCTAAGAATTTGGTCTTTTCAACTAGTCAATCACTTATTTCCTTCATTGAAATTTTCAAAATAGAAAACTTCCGTAAATAAACCAACACATATATCTTTTGATAATCAATAAATTAACAAATATTTTTGGATAACTTTCAATTTGTTGAAAACTTATCTACTTTTTATTTTGTTAATTGAAAAAACATATATAGCTTTGCCGAAACTTTTGTTATAATGAGTTGCGGCTTCTACACTAAAATAACTTATTGATATTATAGTAAATCTAAAAATAAAAGTGGAAAAACAAACGTACACCTATGACGAAGCTTTTGAAGCATCTTTACAATACTTCAAAGGTGATGAACTTGCTGCAAGGGTTTGGGTAAACAAATATGCAGTAAAAGATTCTTTCGGGAACATTTTCGAAAAGTCTCCCGAAGACATGCATTGGCGCATTGCAAATGAAGTAGCCCGCATTGAAGCAAAATATAAGAACGGGTTAAACGCACAGCAGCTTTACGAGTTATTGGATCACTTTAAGTACATTGTTCCGCAAGGTAGTCCCATGACAGGTATCGGGAACGATTTTCAAGTGGCTTCCTTATCGAACTGCTTTGTCATTGGAATTGATGGAGCAGCCGACTCATACGGAGCTATAATCCGCATTGATGAAGAACAAGTACAATTAATGAAACGTCGTGGTGGCGTAGGACATGATTTATCTCATATACGACCTAAAGGTTCCCCAGTTAAAAATTCAGCACTGACCTCAACCGGACTGGTGCCTTTCATGGAACGCTATTCCAATTCAACACGTGAAGTAGCACAAGACGGGCGTCGTGGTGCTTTAATGTTAAGCGTATCCATCAAACATCCAGACTCGGAGGCATTTATTGACGCCAAAATGACCGAAGGCAAAGTAACCGGTGCTAATGTATCCGTGAAACTAGATGATGCATTTATGCAGGCAGCTGTAAATGGCACTCCTTACAAACAGCAATATCCGGTAGATTCCGATCAACCTGTTTTCACAAAAGAAATTGACGCATCTGCTTTATGGAAAAAGATTGTCCATAATGCATGGAAGTCTGCTGAACCCGGTGTATTATTCTGGGACACCATTATACGTGAATCCGTGCCAGACTGTTATGCCGACTTAGGGTATCGTACAGTTTCTACCAATCCTTGTGGTGAAATTCCTCTGTGTCCCTACGATTCTTGTCGTTTATTAGCTATCAACTTATACTCATATGTAGTAAACCCTTATACAAGGGATGCTTACTTTGATTTCGACTTGTTCAAAAAGCATGTAGCATTGGCCCAGCGCATTATGGATGACATTATTGACTTGGAACTAGAAAAAATCGAGAAGATCATAGCTAAAATCGATTCCGATCCTGAAAGTGAGGAAGTAAAAGAAGCAGAGAAACATTTATGGGAAAAGATTTATAAAAAGAGCGGACAGGGCAGACGTACAGGTGTCGGTATCACAGCTGAAGGGGATATGCTTGCCGCTATGGGGTTACGCTACGGAACAGAAGACGCAACAGAGTTTTCTGAACAAGTACATAAAACAATCGCTCTGGAAGCCTATCGTTCATCTGTTAACATGGCGAAAGAACGTGGAGCATTCGCTATCTATGACAGTGAACGAGAAAAAAATAATCCGTTTATCAACCGTTTAAAAGAAGCTGATCCTAATTTATATGAGGAGATGAAAAAATACGGACGACGTAATATTGCCTGCTTGACCATAGCCCCCACTGGAACTACCAGCCTAATGACCCAAACAACTTCTGGCATAGAGCCGGTATTTATGCCGGTATACAAACGTAGAAGAAAAGTCAATCCGAATGATCCTCAGACTCATGTAGATTTTGTAGATGAAACAGGAGATGCATTTGAGGAATATATTGTATTCCACCATAAATTTGTGGAATGGATGACAGTAAACGGTTACGATCCCACCAAGCGTTATACGCAAGAAGAGATTGATGAATTGGTAGAAAAGTCACCTTATTATAAAGCCACATCAAATGATGTAGACTGGCTGATGAAAGTAAAAATGCAAGGACGCATCCAAAAATGGGTTGACCATTCAATCAGTGTAACTATCAATTTGCCCAATGACGTAGATGAAGCATTGGTAAACCGCTTGTATGTAGAGGCATGGCGTTCAGGATGTAAAGGATGTACCGTTTATCGTGATGGCTCTCGCTCTGGAGTTTTACTTTCTACCAAAAAGGACAAGAAAGACAAAAAAGAAGAACTTCCTCCTTGCAAACCACCTACGGTAGTAGAAGTGCGCCCCAAAGTACTGGAAGCGGAAGTAGTACGCTTCCAAAACAACAAAGAAAAATGGGTCGCATTTGTAGGCTTGTTGGATGGACATCCATACGAGATCTTTACCGGTCTGCAAGATGATGAAGAAGGTATTTCATTGCCCAAATCAGTCACTACCGGACGCATCATCAAAAACATTGATGAAGAAGGCAACAAACGATATGATTTCCAGTTCGAAAACAAACGTGGATATAAAACAACCATTGAAGGTTTGTCCGAAAAGTTCAACAAGGAATATTGGAACTATGCAAAATTAATTTCGGGTGTACTTCGTTGGAGGATGCCTATTGATCGTGTTATCAAACTGGTAGATTCTCTACAACTTGACAGTGAAAACATTAACACATGGAAAAACGGTGTAGAACGAGCACTGAAAAAATATGTAACAGATGGTACTAGTGCTGAAGGACAAAAATGTCCCAATTGCGGCAACGAAACTCTCGTATATCAAGAAGGATGCTTGATCTGCAAGACTTGTGGCACATCAAGATGTGGATAATGGTTTATTATATAATGTAACAACACAAAAGAAAAGCTCCTTCACGAAAGTCATGAAGGAGCTTTTTATATAAACCAAGTAAATTCTTTTTCTATCTCACCCCTACAATACGGTGAAACCGTTCCACAATACGCCTTCCCAAATCCATACGCGTACTATCTACTTTATGAATGGCAGCAGGAGTCACATCATCTTTATATTTAGCTTTACCTACGCGTATTTTCATCTTATCCAGATTACCGGAAATATTCACTCCGGCCTTAAAGGGCAAGGGTGACTTCAAAATGGATATATGATATTTAAAATTCATATCCAACCCTTGCTCTCCCCCTATAGCAGCTTTATAACGATCTATAGACACTTGAAATGGATAAACAAGAACACTACCGTCATTGACAACTATATTAACCGAAATACTATCAAATACATTCTTCTTTTTATTTTTGAACATCAACATCTTTGATATTTCGGCAAAGGTTTCACCATCCATCAATACTAAGCTGTCCCCTTTTATATGCATGGCCGAACGTAAAGTAGGTATACGAATATTCATATTTGAATCCAGACGTGCCTCTGCAGCCACATCAAACTGAACCCTTCCTTTAAAAGATCTCAACATAGGTACAATGGTATCCATTGAAGGTATAAAATCTACCAGCTTAGCTATATTTATATCCCTAATTTTAAAGTCAAAGCCTGTATATCCTCCTCTGACTGAATCCGCACGGTATACCATAACGGCCTTCATATCAGCGTCTAATGCACGCATTCCCAAATTCCTTAAATGTAATGTACGATTTTTCAAATCCACCTTTCCACACACATCTTCAAATTCCACCTGTTCAAACACTACTTTTTTCAAATCTGTCTGTAATTCAAAATCCAAATTACCCGGCAACACAAACAGCTTCATTGCTGTTGGAGGCACTGTATCTGTCACCGCCACAGATGCTGAATCTTCAGATAAAGAGAATGAATTAATCAATTGGTTACAATCAATCATCTCAGAAGATATTGCTAAACGCGCTTTTAAAATTTCATTTTTAGCCATCGCACGATATAATCCTATTACCTCCCCGGTAGCAACCATATCTGAATGCCCTATTTTCAAAGAAGCATTTCTTAATGTTATTCTCGGACCATCTATTGTTACAGCTGTCTTACGTACTCGCAGAGGTAAACCAAATTCAGGAGCACGTACCAACAACCTATCAAAACCGATAATCCCCCGAGGTGTCCATAACGAATCATTTTTCTTTTCTAATTTCACTTTTATGCCTGCCACGCCTAATGCTAATTTCGTTTCGTTAGCATTAAAGAAAAGAGAATCCGTACGCATGGAAAAATTAATCATCGGCATCGCCGGATTTTGTTCCTTCGGAGCAAGTTCGCCAGTTCCAGTAGTCTTGCCACTATATATTTTGAGCGAATCTCCTATATTCGCACGCAATTTATTCATTTCCAATTCACATTGTAAAGTAACAATCTTTGTGGTATCTTGAGGATTGGTTGAAACAACCTTCGCTTTCATCCGATCTATCTCTGAAGATAATTTCCTACTATTCAATAGTATTTCTCTGATTTCCAATTCAGCTTGCAAAGTTTCACTATCACTGAATTTTAAATCGGCATTACCTAAAAAATTAAAATTCTTTGCAGTATCTTTTAATTCAAAATCCTTTAAAGCCAATCTTCCACCTAACCTGATACGCCCAATATCCTGTTTTTTCAAAGAAGAGAGACGGCATTTTAAGTTTAAACCCGCATCTAATTTACCGCGGATAGTTACACTTTCCTGCAAAGGAAAGGTTTTAGCTAAAGCATCCAGGTCAACAGTAGATTCAGTATGAAGCGTTATAAATGGATCTATCAATAAATCCTCCACTTTCGCATCTGCTAGAATCTTAGTATGTACTCCCTCAAAATGAAGAATTTTCAAGTTCAAAAAAGAAGGGTTGCGACGCATCAAATCAATATACGATTCAAAATCAGCCGTAAAATTATCAATACCATAAGGAAGTCCTTCATATCGGGCGGATGCATCATTTATCTTTATATTCAATGATATCGCCGGAAGCTGCTTGTTTCCATAATTACCTTCCAATGTTCCATTAACTTTAACCTCACCTTTTGCCGAAATTTGTCCACGTTTCACATAAGCCTCGGGAATCATATTCATAACGGTTTCCATGGAAGGTGCATGTAATCCATATTTCAAGTTCATACCCACCGTTTTTGTAACTGTATCACGTCTTAATTCACCGTTTACATCCATCCGGATACCATTTATAGTCAACCCTGTATTTTTCAATGTCCACAATGCCGTAGACCTGTCTACCTCAATATCAGTCTGCAAGAAAACGGCTACTTTATTAATCAATAATTCACCTTGCTGCCAAAAAAGAATATTTTTATTTTCAAATTCTACTCCCAATGAAGAAGCTCCTTTTGTCAACGCCAGTTTTAGGCGCAAATCAGCATCATCTATACGTGAATAAACCTCTGTATTACGATCGTCAAAAATCAAATTGACATGTTCTAATTCAACCTGACGGATATCTATCTCGCTATCAAATTTATTTTGTGGAATAGTATCTTTTTCCACAGCCAATGTATCCGAAGAAGTTTTCACAATCTCCCAATTTGCCTTACCTGTTTTATTTCGATAAGCATAAACAGCAACATTCTTCAAAGATAGATTATGGACACTAATCTTATTTTTCAAAAAATAATCCAAAGGATTTACTGTCAACACACATTCTTTAAATGCCAATAAAGAATCAGTTTTTTGTGGAAGACTATCGTTCAAGACCTTAGAAACCAAAAAACCTTCATCAACTTTTAACCCAAATTGAGGAAAAGTAGAAAAGAAAGTCAATTCGACTCTTTCTATCTTCAAATCAGCATCCAGTAAACGATTAGCAACATTCAACACTACTGGAGTTAATTTATCTGATGTAAATACATAGTTAATCACAAAAGCCACTACCACAAACGCAGTAAACAGCAAGGCTCCCACTGTAATGGCACTTACCCTTATTAATTTACGAATCCTTCTTTCCATATTATGCGAAATTAATGAAAACACCCATGCCATCGACTCTATTTCGTGTTAATACTATAAAATAGACCAATAAAACAGATAAAAAAGAAAACAAGAACAATAATTTTTAATTTTGAGATATGAAGTGAAAGTTCTACTTTTGTTTTTCAAACTGAAAAAATATGAAAGCAACATCTATGTATATTTATTTGGAAGGTGCCAAGTTTTTCGCTCACCACGGAGTCGATCCACAAGAAACAATAGTAGGAGCTAATTTTATAATTGATTTAAAACTAAGAACTGATTTCACCCATGCAGCACAAACAGACGAACTGAAAGGTACCGTAAGTTATGCTGATATATATGCAGTTGTCAAAAAAGAAATGAAAGCTTCATCCAAACTTTTAGAACATGTCTGTGAACGCATAGGGCAAAGACTATTTAGTGAATTTCCAACTATTCAGGAAATAATCATCCGGTTATCAAAAGAAAATCCGCCTATGGGAAGTGATTGCAGAAATGTTGGAGTAGAAGTACATTATACACGATGAAAAAAATTATCTGACAAACATCCAGTCATTTAATTAAAAATTTACCCTATTGTATGCCTACCTCTTAAAAGGCAAATATACTATCATGCAAATAACAACACAAACCAATAATAATGAATATGCAGACAATGTTCATGGCTCTACTTACTAAAATAAAGAAAGTTGTTTTCTTCCTTCAGAATGATAGAATTTCATGGTAGCACTGATTCCTAATGTTTCTATTCTGCGATAAAAGACCTCATTCAAATAGGGTGCATTAGGAGAAGTGCATTCAGAACGGTCTTCAAAATAAGTTTTATATCGCTTGGCCATCTTTGGAAAAATCTGCTCTACCTTATCATAAAAATAATCACGGGAGCCCCGTCTTAAAGTTACCCCAAACAAAGGAAGCACATAGGACGCTCCCGCTTCGGCAGCCTTCTCCACTATTTCCTCAATATCTTCTATAGAATCATTTATAAAAGGCAAAACAGGCATCAATGCCACTCCTGTATATATACCCCGATCGGACAATATCTTCATCGCCTTAAAACGCTCGGAAGAGGTCGGTGCGTTAGGCTCCAGTTTTCGCGCCATCTCGTCATCCGCTGTAGTGATAGTAAAACTAACGGCAGCATAAGTGCGCCCTATATCCTGCAATAAATCGGCATCACGAGTCACAAGACTACTCTTTGTTATCACATGAACAGGAAAACGATGTTTGGCAATAAGTTCCAACGCACCTCCAGTCAGCTTCATCTGTTTTTCCAACGGCATATAAGGATCGTTCATTGAGCCTGTACCAATGGTCGCTTTTCCACGTTTCGTTCCCAGTTCATGATCCAGTAATTCCAAAGCATTCTTCTTTACAGAAATATGAGAAATATCACCAATACCATAGCAACAACTACGTGTATCACAATAAATGCAACCATGTTGGCACCCTCTATACAAATTCATGTTATAAGCAATACCCCAATAATTATCTTTACTTTTCAAACGTGACAGAATAGACTTTGTTTCAATAGATTTCACCTCATGAACATTCATTTACAGCTCCTTTTCTTTTTTGATCCAATTTCACCAAACAAAGATACGGGAATAATGCTATAAAAAGAAATATAAAGAGAAGCAATTTAAAAAAGTTTCAACTGAGAGAAATGTTTTTTACCCAACAAATAATATTTCATAAGAATACTAAAATGAGTCCGTTCCGGGATCATTTCATCTGTAGACTTCATTATATTTTCTATACGAGAAGCAGCAAAAGAATATCTTATATCCTCAAATTCTCTCCTCGCCTGCATTACAGCACGCGCATTCGCTCTATCCTTTTTCAGATAAAAAACAAGGGCAGCTACTCTATCCAGTATACCACGTATAAAAAGTACATGTTCTAACTCCTTATCCGGCAAATTCTTATAAAGCATCAACAGATTATTTCTGAAATTCAGAAAAGTCTTTCTCGGATTTTCTTTTTTCAACGTAGCCCCTCCTACGTGATATACCACACTTTGCGGAATACAGACAAGCTTTTTTCCCCGGCTGCGCAAACGCCAACACAAGTCAATTTCTTCCATGTGAGCAAAAAAATGATCATCCAACCCTCCAACTTCACGATAATCAGCCAACCGGATAAAAAGAGCGGCCCCCGTTACCCACATCACCTCCGTTACCGTATCATACTGTCCGCAGTCCTTTTCAACAACATCAAAAATACGCCCTCTGCAAAAAGGATATCCATATCGATCAATAAATCCCCCCGACGCTCCGGCATATTCGAAATATTCCTTATTATGCCAACTTAACAGTTTAGGTTGACAGGCAACTGTTCCGGAATGGGTATCCATATAATCCAACAAAGGTTCCAACCAATGCGAAGTAACCTCCACATCGCTATTCAGTAAAACTACATATTCTGCATCAACTTGCGCCAAAGCCCGGTTATATCCTTCGGCAAAGCCATAATTTCGATCCAACTCAATCAAACGGACTACAGGAAATTCAGTACGAAGCATTTCAAGCGACCCATCAGAGGACGCATTATCAGCCACACAAATTTCAATCCCCTCTCCTACTGAATTATCTATAACAGAAGGCATAAACTTACGGAGCATATCTACCCCATTCCAATTCAATATGACAACAGACACCCTTTTCATTTCTTTTCAGACTAAAACACCCTTCAACGCTGTACCCTCTTCATTAAAGCCTCCCATTCTTACACGAATCAACTGATTATCCAATTGATCATCGTGGTCCATCTCCACCCGGATATAATTATCAGTAAATCCATGCATAGGAGTGCCAACCTTAGATTTTTCCATTAATACCCAAGCTTCTTTTCCTATATGAGAGGTATAGAACGCCTTTGTCTTCTCATCAGATAAAACCAACAATCTCTGACTACGGCGATGTTTCTCCTCAGGACTCACTACATACTCTATTTTCAAGGCCTGCGTACCGGGACGCTCCGAATAAGTGAAAACATGTAACTGCGTCACATCAAGCCCTTCAATAAAATGATAAGCATCTTCAAAATATTCCTCTGTTTCACCACGTGTTCCCACAATTACATCCACGCCAATAAACGCATTCGGCATGATCTCCCTAATTTTGCGTATCTTGGAAGCAAACAATGCGGTATCATATCGACGTCTCATCAATTTCAGCACATCATCGCTGCCCGACTGCAAAGGAATATGAAAATGCGGCATGAATGCACGTGAACGTGACACATATTCTATTATTTCATCCGTTAACAAGTTGGGTTCAATAGACGAGATACGATAACGTTCAATCCCTGCCACCTGATCTAAAGCCTTTACCAGATCAAAGAAACTTTCACCGGTTGTCTTTCCGAAGTCTCCAATATTCACCCCAGTAATAACAATTTCTTTTCCTCCCTCAGCAGCAGCCTGCCGTGCCTGTTCCACAATCTCTTCAATACGTCCGTTACGGCTACGCCCACGAGCAAACGGAATTGTACAATAAGAGCAGAAATAATCGCAACCATCCTGCACTTTCAGAAAATAACGAGTACGGTCACCTCTAGAACACGAAGGTGAAAAACTACGTATGTCTTTTGCAGCTGTCGTAATCGCCTCACCTTGAGGATGCTTTTCCAAATTTCCGAGATAATTCATCAACTCTCCTTTTTGTTCAGCTCCCAAAACAACATCCACACCTTCTATATTAGCCACCTGGTCAGGTTTTAACTGGGCATAGCATCCCGTCACTACTACATAGGCACCCGGATGCTGTTTAACCAAACGATGAATGGCTTGACGGCATTTCTTATCCGCAACCTCGGTCACAGAGCAAGTATTAATAACACAAATATCAGCTTTCTCACCCTTACGTGCTGTACGTATACCTGCTTCTTTCAGTGTTTTACCGATGGTTGAAGTTTCTGAAAAGTTTAATTTGCAGCCTAATGTATAATAAACAGCCGTTTTATCCTGGAAAATTATCGTATCAATCATACCTTTTTATCTAATTAGCGAGCAAAGGTACATATTATTCTGCTTAAATTCTTTAGAATACCAATAATTATGCTTATTTTTGCACATTACATCAAAAATTGTGCAATGATAAAAGAAAACTTTATCAAGCTATATGAGAATAGCTTCAAAGAAAACTGGGATCTGCCCTGTTACACAGATTATGGTGAAGATACCACGTTTACATACGGACAAGTAGCGGAAGAAATAGCTAAGATACACTTATTATTCCAATATTGCAGCCTGCGCCGTGGCGATAAAATATCTATTATAGGTAAGAATACCTCCCGTTGGTGTATCGCTTATTTGGCAACTGTTACATACGGAGCTATTGTAGTTCCTATTTTACAAGACTTCAAGCCAAATGATGTCCATCATATTGTAAATCATTCTGAATCCACATTTCTGTTTACCAGCGATAATATTTGGGAAAATTTGGAAGAAGAGGCATTAAGTGGATTACGCGCTGTATTTTCTCTAACGGATTTCAGATGCCTGCATCAACGTGACGGTGAAACCGTCCAAAAATTCATGAAGAATATTGATGCAGCTATGAGAAAGAACTTCCCCAAAGGCTTCTATAAGGAAAATATCAATTACACAGAACTCTCCAACGAGAAGGTCATGTTACTGAATTATACTTCAGGAACTACCGGATTCAGTAAAGGAGTAATGATTACGGGCAATAATCTGGCAGGAAACGTTACCTTTGGTATCCGTACAGAACTTTTAAAGAAAGGAGAAAAAGTACTTTCCTTCCTTCCCTTGGCCCATGCATACGGATGTGCTTTTGATTTTCTAACCGCTACTGCTGTCGGTACACATGTCACCTTATTAGGAAAGACACCTTCTCCCAAAATATTGATGAAAGCTTTTGAGGAGGTAAGACCCAACCTTATTATTACAGTACCATTGGTTATAGAAAAAATTTATAAGAATGTAATTCAGCCGCTCATTAACAAACGCAGCATGAAATGGGCGCTTAACATACCTTTACTAGACAACCAGATTTATGCACAAATTCGCAAAAAACTGATTGACGCATTAGGCGGACGTTTTAAAGAAGTCATTATCGGTGGAGCTGCCATGAACCCGGAAGTCACCGATTTTTTCTACAAAATAAAATTTCCGTTCACCATCGGTTACGGAATGACCGAATGTGCCCCACTGATCAGTTATGCTCCATGGAATGAATTTATACCTGGTTCTGCCGGAAAGATACTGGATATCATGAAAGTCCGTATCGACTCGGATGATCCCTATAACATTACTGGAGAAATACAGGTATGTGGTGAAAACGTAATGAAAGGTTATTATAAGAATGAAGAAGCTACCCGTGAGGTATTTACCGAAGATGGTTGGTTGAAAACAGGCGATTTAGGTACAATAGATGCTAACGGATTCATTTATATAAGAGGCCGTAGTAAAACCATGCTTCTGAGTTCTAATGGACAGAATATTTTTCCTGAAGAGATAGAATCCAAACTAAATAATATGCCATTCGTTCTAGAAAGTTTAATCATAGAGCGCAACAAGAAACTGGTAGCTTTAGTATATCCTGATTATGAAAGTCTGGACAGTCTGGGACTCAATACCCCCGAAAACCTAAAAACAGTAATGGATGAAAACTTGAAGAATCTGAATAAACTGGTAGGAAATTATGAACAAGTGAGTAAAATACAACTTTATCCTACAGAGTTCGAAAAAACTCCCAAAAAAAGCATCAAACGATTCTTATATAACAGCATTACTGAAGAATAAATATGTTATAAAACATGCTACTAATCAGCAAAATAGGTTGTATAACATAAAAAACTAGAAAAAAAGTTGTTCTTTTTGGTACAACGTATTGAAAAAGTGTATACCTTTGCATCGTTTTAAGAAAGCAACATTAGTATTACAGATTTAAAAAGCAAAGAAAATGAAAAAATTAGTATTTTTGTTCGTAGCCTTCGCAGCTGTATCTTTCGCATCTTGCGGAAACAAAGCTGCTAACAACAACACAGAAGCAACTGATTCAGTTGCAGTAGTAGAAGAAGCTGCTGTTGTAGAAGAAGTTGTAGCAGATTCAGCTGCTTGTGACTCTACAGCTGCTTGCTGTGACTCTACTAAAGCTGAATAATTCAGTACGAACTCTAGAGAGAATTGAAAGTCTGCCGTGCGAAAGCGCAACAGACTTTTTTTATGTCTTTACTCCTCCCTTTTCTGCCAATATTCCATCGTTTTGCAATACAAATTATCTACTTTTGTTTCTCAAACCACAAACAAAAACAGGATATGAAAAAGACAAATCTAAAAGAAACACTTCAAAACTGGAAGTTGGGAAACTATTTCCGTGAATTATCTATTGTTATCACTGGAGTATTTATCACTCTTGCCGAACTGATTTCATAAGCAATTCCTCACAAGAAAAGCAGATAAAAGAAAGTATGCAAATGATAAAAATGGAATTAGAAGAAAATTTGAAAAGTATCAATCAGGCCAAAGTCGCGTATTTAAATGAAATCAGTTTCTTCCGATTGCTAACGTAAAACAGGATTCACTTCAAACAACTAAAGCTTCTATTTTAAAAAACAATGCCAATTCTCCTTTTGCGTAAAAGATTATGAGTATTCGGAAGATGTGCTAGAAGTACTGAAAAGTTCAGCATTGATGCAACAGATACCTGACAAAGAGTTCATTTCAAAACTTTTACAAACCTATAAAAGGATGTAGAAAAATAACTGAGGACAACAAAGACTATTATAAATACAAACAAGATTATATAACCAGCTACTTCTCTCACCTAACCATTTATAATATTCATAAAAATTATAACAATATTTATAAAGTATGGGTAGCTAGGATACAAGAATATGATATCAAACAACTGATCCTCACTATGCCAAACACTTTTGACGAAAATCCTTTTACCACTCCTCAAAAAATTATAAAAGAAACGATTGAATTAACAAATCAAACATATTAAAAAGAAAAAGCCCGGCTCTTACGAACCGGGCTTTTTCAGCATCATTATACTTTAAAGTATTTACAGATTTTATTCAGCAACTACTTCGAACGGGATTTCTACAGAAACTTCCTTGTGAAGTTTAACGATAGCTTTGTAAGAACCAATCTCTTTCACTGCATCTTTCACAACGATAATCTTTCTGTCAACCTTATGACCCAATTTTTCCAATTCTTCAGCAATTTGAATGTTGCTAACAGAGCCGAAGATAGTACCTGTGGCACTCACTTTAGTAGCAATAGTCAAGGTTACATCCTTCAACTGTTCTGCCATAGCTTCAGCATCTTTCTTAATCTTTTCCAATTTGTGAGCGCGTTGTTTCAGCTCTTCTGCCAACATTTTCTTAGCTGAAGGTGAAGCAATCACTGCCTTACCAGTCGGAATAAGATAGTTACGACCGTAACCAGACTTCACAGTTACAATATCATTTTTGTAGCCTAAGTTCACTACGTCTTCTTTCAAAATTATTTCCATACTTATTCCTCCTTATTATTTCATCATGTCAGTTACAAATGGAAGTAACGCCAAGTGACGTGCTCTTTTAACAGCCTGCGCGATACGACGTTGGAACTTCAGAGAAGTACCTGTAATACGGCGAGGAAGGATCTTACCCTGTTCGTTCAAGAATTTCTTCAAGAATTCAGGATCTTTGTAATCAATGTACTTAATACCACTCTTTTTGAAACGGCAGTATTTTTTCTTCTTAACGTCTACTGAGGGCGGAGTTAAATATCTGATTTCTGATTGTTGCTGTGCCATGATTAATCCTCCTTTTTAGTTGATTTAACATTTCTTCTCTTAGCAGCATATTCAGCAGCGTATTTATCCATCTTAAAAGTTAAGAAACGGATAACACGTTCGTCACGACGGAAGTTAATTTCCAATTTTTTAATAACCTGCGGTTCTGCTTTGAACTCTATCAACTGATAGAAACCAGTTGACTTTTTTTGGATGGGGTAAGCCAGCTTTTTCAAGCCCCAGTTTTCCTCATTGATAATCTCTGCACCTTCTGCAGTCAGAATACCTTTGAATTTCTCTACCGCTTCCTTCATCTGAACATCAGATAAAACGGGAGTTAAAATGAAAACGGTTTCGTATTGATTCATACTACGTTTATTAAATTATTAAATTAAATTTCAAATGCGAGTGCAAAAGTAGATATTTTATCTTAATCTACAAAGAGTTATCACAATTTTCTTCAAAAAATATAGTTTCATTTTACAATTAATCTTCCTTTTTATATTTTTTATCTGTAAAAGATAAGTTATATCCGCCAAGAATTGTATATTTGCAAAGTTGTTTAAACAATAATTCCATGATAGAACAATTTAGTTTTGATATCCAATTAATATTTGCCATATTAAATGGCAAAGTATCTGCAGCCATCAACCGGAAACTAAGCCGGAATTTTCGCCAAAATGGTGTAGAAATTACCCCTGAACAGTGGACAGTCCTTCTTTTTCTATGGGAAAAAGATGGTGTCACACAGCAAGAACTATGTAATGCCACTTTTAAAGACAAACCCAGCATGACCCGCTTAATAGACAATATGGAACGCCAGCATCTGGTGGTACGCATCGCCGACAAAAGAGATCGACGCACCAATTTAATTCATTTGACCAAAACCGGCAGAGAATTAGAAGGTAAAGCACGTTTCATCGCAAACAAGACATTGAAAGAAGCACTACAAGGATTAACATTGGAAGAACTGAAAGTCAGCCAAGATGTATTAAGAAAGGTATTCACCAACATCAAAGACTAAAGTTTTTCAAGGTTTTCATCTTTTTTTCCTAAAATAATTTCCATGATAAGAGAATTATGCTTTAATTTGTACACAGGAATAAATATAATCTATTAATAAAATACACACATGAAAAGCTTACTTAAGAATTTAGGTCTGATACTGATGATCATCGGCGCCGCTATTTTAGTCGGTGTTTTCTTCACCGGAAGTGCAGCAATTAACGACAACGGTGTTTTAGGTGGAAGTGCCGCCCTTATCGTTATAGGTTTAATCGTTTATATTGTATTAAACAAACGCATTGTTGATTAAAGTATAAGAGAACAAAAATAAAAAAGTCCGGGTAGAACTCCGGACTTTTTTATTTTATCGACTTTACTCACTTTATTCCAGATTGCCGAAAAGAAAAGTCCTTTTCTTCTAATCTTTATATATGTAATGCCTGTTAGATTATATATCTTTCAACTGTAACATTAGTAATCTTTCAACCGACACAAACATAAACAGTCATAATACTAACTCTTTCTGACTACGGATCATACTCCCCTGTCTTGCTTACGGATTTTTTACAGCTGAAGCTTTCCAGCTACGAATTCTTCACCTTAATCATCTGACAATAAGCTATTTATAAAGACATGAAGCTTTTAACGGAAATATAACATGAATTTTACAACCTACTTTAAACAATAATTTCTACACAAAAAATCAGCTCGTTCTCAAGAACGAGCTGATTTTTTCATCTACTTGCAACTAAATGTTACTACTAAATATCAGATATCCTCTTATTCTACTTCGGGAGTAATCAGTTTATACCCCTTCCCGTGGATATTGATAATCTCGATAGAATCATCTTCTTTCAAATGTTTACGCAACTTAGTAATATACACATCCATGCTTCGTGCATTGAAATAATTATCATCAATCCAAATAGTTTTCAATGCGAAATCACGCTGCAGAATCTCATTAGCATGAGCACAAAGCAAGCCCAATAATTCGGATTCTTTCGTAGTCAGTTTAGTCTGTTTTCCATCGATAGCCAGAATTTGTTTCTGAGTATCAAAAGTAAAACGACCAATCTTGTAGATATTGCTTTCCTTGTTTCTCTTACCACGTACACGACGCAAAATAGCCTCGATACGGAAAGTCAACTCTTCCATACTGAACGGTTTAGTAATATAATCATCCGCACCAATCTTGAAGCCTTCCAATATATCCTCTTTCAAAGTTTTAGCAGTCAAGAAGATAATAGGAATTTCAGCATTAGCCTGGCGAATTTCCTGTGCTAAAGTAAACCCGTCTTTCTTCGGCATCATCACATCCAATACACATAAGTCGTATTTGTTCTTAAGGAAAGCCTTGTAGCCAGCCTCACCATCCGGGCAAAGTTCGGCCGAGTAGCCTTTTGCCTGCAAATATTCTCTCAATAGCATGCCAAGATTCTCATCATCTTCGCATAACAAGATACGCAATTTCTCGTCCATATTATTCATTTTTTAATAAAGGTAATACAATTATAAATTTAGTTCCTACATTCAATTCACTCTCGGCACGTATAGTCCCTTTGTGATCTTGAATTATTTTTTTCACATAAGCCAGTCCCAAACCAAAGCCTTTCACATCGTGCAGGTTACCAGTATGCACACGATAGAATTTATCGAATATCTTCTTCAGGTTTTCTTTCTTAATACCTATTCCATTATCCTGGATAGAGATATAAAGCTTACCCGATTCATTCCAAGTACGTATATTCAACAACAATTCGCCTTCCTGTTTTTTATATTTCACTGCATTGTCCAGCAAATTAAAAATAACATTTGTAAAATGCATCTCGTCTACAAATATATCCGGATTTACCGCATCCAAATTCGAAGTGATTTTACCATTGTATTTCTCTACCTTCAACGTGAAAGTATTGACAACACCGGCTATCAAATCATTTGCATTCACCTCTTTCATCTTCAGCGTCGCTTTTTGCTTTTCGAACATAGACATCTGCAACACCTTTTCCACTTGAAAACGCAAACGCTTGGTTTCATCATTTATCACTCCGGATATATGCTGGAACATAGCAGGAGATTTTCCCACTGCCGGATCTTTCAACATCTGAGCTGCCAACGATATGGTAGAGATAGGTGTCTTGAATTCATGTGTCATATTATTTATGAAATCATTCTTTATCTCGGTCAACTTCTTCTGACGGAAGATGATATAGATAGTAAAAATGAACGTCACAAGCAATACAAATGTGAAGATCAGTGACGGGATCATAAATTTAACAGAACTGAATATGTAACTGTTCAATGTAGGGAAGTGAATATTTACTGTTGCCATACGAGCCGGAGGATCATTTTTAAATAAAACCTGCGGATATGTATTCTCACTACCCTCTTTGGTATAATCAGGGCAATGGTAAACTTCCGTCCCGTCACGGTCTGTCACCGTAAAATGGTAAGGAATATCAATGCCATTATTCAGCAATTCTGTCTTTAAAAACAAGTCCAACTGTTTAAAGTTGATTCTTTTGTTCAAGGGTTTGTCACTAGCTGTATACAAAATGTTATAGACCACTTCGTCCAACAATGCACGTTGGTACACATATCTGTCTTTAATTATTTCCTGCAAGGCTCTTGAAGTCTGAGGAATATTCTTACCAGTCGAAATAATCGCTTTAGGAATATTAGAAGGACGATTCGCACTGAACCTCATCTTCAATTCAAAAGTAGAGTAACCGTTCAATCCATCGGAAGTTATGGAGTACTCATGTGTATGCGCTACCACATTACCACTTCCCTCCCCCTTTTTTTCTTCGGACTGCTCCCTGGATAACTGTGCTGCTTTTTCTGTAGCAATCGCATCATCCTCAAGGTACTTTTTAGTTTCCACCAACTCAATATTTCGACACGCTTGGACTAAACTGCGCTGAACAGACTCATCAAATTGTCCTTTGCGCATTTTCACCATTTCTTCAATATAGCTTACCTGCAAATACAATAAACTAAGAAATGATAGTCCCATTACAATACCTAATACCCAAATAGTAGACTTTTTCATGTCAGCAAAATTAAAAGCGCTAAATCTCATTACATAATAGATTAACCAAATTTAAACGGCTATTCTCTATAATTAACCGAAAAAGTCATTTAAGCTAAGATTCTGACTATTATAACAAAATTTACGCCAGTTGGTTTGCAAAAATAATAAAAAATTAAGTTCAAAACCAAATAACAAACCTAAAAGTTTAAGTTATCTTAAATAAAAAGAGACGTATTTTTAACGAAATACGTCTCCTCTAAGTATGAAATCTTACACTTTATCAATCATCTTTATTTTCTTTAGCTTCAAATTCCTTCATTAATTTTTCTTGTACATCCGTCGGAACCAATTCATAGCTGGCAAACTTCATAATAAACGAAGCGCGCCCACCTGTCAAGGAACTCAAAGAAGTGGAATAAGAAGACATTTCTTTCAGAGGTACTTTCGCAACCAGTTTTTCATATCCACTTTCACTGCTCATACCCATAATCATACCACGACGACCTTGCAAATCACTCATTACATCACCCATTTTGTCGCTAGGAACGAAAACTTCCACATCATAAATTGGCTCTAGAATCTTAGGCCCAGCATTCTTAAATGCCTCACTGAATGCATTACGTCCTGCAAGCATAAAGGAGATTTCATTTGAGTCTACCGGATGCATCTTACCATCATAAACAATCACTCGTACATCACGCGCATATGAACCAGTCAACGGACCCTGCTCCATCCGGCTCATAATCCCTTTCAAGATAGCAGGCATAAAACGAGCATCAATAGATCCCCCCACAATACTGTTAATAAAGACTAATTTACCACCCCATTCCAAAGGTATTTCCTCAGTCCCCTTCACATTTATCTTGAATTCCTGACCGTTAAACTTATACGTTTCGGGTACAGGCATTCCTTCATAATAAGGTTCAACAATGAGATGAACCTCACCAAATTGCCCTGCACCACCTGATTGTTTTTTGTGACGATAATCGGCACGAGCTGCTTTAGTGATTGTTTCACGATAAGGAATCTTAGGCTCCTCAAACTTAATCTGCAATTTTTCGTTATTCTCCAAACGCCACTTCAAGGTACGGAGATGGAACTCACCTTGTCCATGCACAATAGTCTGTTTCAATTCTTTGGATTGCTCTACCTCCCAAGTAGGATCTTCCTCACGCATACGGTTCAATATAACCATCATCTTCTCTACATCAGCCTCATTTACAGGCTTGATGGCGCGCGAGTATTTAGCATTAGGATATTTAATGAAATTAAACCGGTTTTCACAGTCTTTGCCGTTCAAGGTATTTCCAGTCTTTACATCTTTCAATTTCACAGTACAACCAATATCTCCGGCTACCAGCTCCGGCACCGGAATACGATTAGCTCCGGCACAAACAAAAAGCTGTGCCATACGCTCTTTAGAGCCACGATCAGCATTAGTTAAATCATCACCTTCGTGTACCTTTCCACTCATCACTTTAAAATACTGCACACCACCGATATGGGGTTCAACGGCAGTCTTGAAGAAATAAAGAGAAGTAGGTCCATTAGCATCGGGAGGCACAGGCACACCACGAGTATTATGAACTACAGGCATATCTGATACGAATGGAACAACATTACCTAAAAATTCCATCAGACGACGGACACCCATATCTTTACCTGCACATACACAGAAAACAGGGAACATACCACGTGCAGCCAATCCCTTACGGATGCCTTCACGCATTTCATCTTCAGTCAATGATTCCGATTCAAAGAATTTTTCCATCAATGTCTCATCATTTTCAGCAGCAGCCTCTACCAAAGCTTTATGCATCTCCAATGCCTTTTCTCTCTCAGAATCAGGAATTTCTTCAATTGTAGGAGCACCTCCTTCTGGTCCCCATGAATATTTCTTCATCAACAGCACGTCAATGAGTTCATGAAAATTAGGTCCCGTTTCAAGAGGATATTGCACGGGAACTACCTTAGAGCCATAAATACTACGCAACTGTTCGAGTACATTGTCATAGTCACATTTCTCGTTATCAAGCTGATTAACCAAAAAGATAACTGGTTTGCCTAGTTTTTCTGTATAACGGAAGTGGTTCTGAGTGCCTACTTCGGGACCGTATTGTCCATTCAGTAGCAAAATAGCAGTATCGGTTACATTAAGCGCGGTTATGGCAGCCCCTACGAAGTCATCACTGCCCGGACAGTCAATTATATTTAGTTTTTTTCCATTCCACTCTACATGATAAACGGTAGAGAACACTGAATAACCATATTCTTGCTCTACCGGAAAATAATCACTAACCGTGTTTTTGGCAGTAATTCTGCCACGACGTTTTATAATACCACTCTCAAAGAGCAAAGACTCTGTGAGGGTGGTTTTACCTGAGCCATCATTGCCAAGAAGTGCAATGTTTTTAATTTCGTTAGTCTGATATACTTTCATGATATCTAAGGTTTAATTATTAACAAACGGATATGTGTTTCATATCTCCTAAAAATGTGGAGCGCAAATTAGAAAATAAAGAGAAAAAAAACAACTTAAAGGATAGTGTTACTAAACTATGTTTTACGACAGATATTCTATATTAGCATTATTTTTTTGTAACTTTGCCACAAAATAAGTTATCATGGCAGGCATCTACCTACATATACCCTTCTGCAAAAAGCGTTGCATTTACTGTGATTTTTTCTCTACTACTCGTAAAGAACAGAAAACAGCATACATCCGTGCATTGTGCCACGAACTAACTGACCGGAAAGACTATCTGAAAGGAGAACCCATAGAAACGATATATCTAGGTGGCGGTACTCCCTCACAATTGGCTAAAGAGGATTTCGAAGCTATTTTCTCCCATATTTATAAGGTGTATAAAGTAACCCCCAATGCCGAAATTACTTTAGAAGCTAATCCCGATGACTTAACATCGGAATATATCTCTATGCTACGCACCTTTCCTTTCAACCGGATAAGTATGGGAATTCAAACTTTCCAGGAAACGACTTTAAAACAACTCCAACGACGACATACCGCCGACCAAGCCATTCGTGCCTTCCAAGGCTGCCGCACGGCAGGTTTCCAAAATATCAGTATTGACCTGATGTATGGGCTGCCCGGCGAAACGCTCACCTCATGGAAAAAAGATTTAAAACAAGCCCTTTCCTTACACCCGGAACATATTTCCGCTTATCATCTTATTTATGAGGAAGGAACTCCCCTGTGGAAACTCCGCGAACAACATAAAGTAGAAGAAGCAGACGAGGACTTAAGCGTTTCCCTGTTCGGTACACTAATCGACGAGCTCACTACTGCCGGATACGAGCATTATGAAATATCCAATTTCTGCTTGCCAGGTCTTCATTCCCGGCACAATTCCAGTTACTGGACAGAAAAGCAATATTTAGGTTGCGGTCCTTCCGCACATTCCTATAATGGCATTTCACGCCAATGGAATGTAGCTTCACTAGATAAATATATAGAGGGGATCTCAAGCGGAAATCCCACATTCGAAGTAGAAGAACTTGACCTATATACCCGTTACAATGATTTTGTCATTACCCACATACGTACACAATGGGGAATGCCACTGCCCAAACTCGGGAAACAATACGGAGAAGAACTGTACAAATACTGCCTGCATATGGCCACCCCACATTTACAACAAGGAACACTGGAAATAAAAAACGATACGCTGAAACTGACCCGTAAAGGCGTTTTTATATCAGACGGGATCATGAGCGACATGCTTTGGGTGGAATAACCAATACTCCAGCGAATATTCACATATGCTATTTTAAAAGCATTCCCAAAAAATAAATGAATAATTTTATAAAATACGATAGGGAGATTTTCAAGTTTCCCTGTCTTTACTTATATAAACCAATAAACTAAAAAGATATGAAAACAAGTACGCGCATAGTTCTTCCATTCTTCTATGCATTAATGGAAGCTTATGCTTACAATAGCGAAAACGATTCTGAAGAACACAGGAAAACGGAACAAAAGAGTTCCGAATGCAACCATAACACAAATCAAATTTTGGAAACTCTTTCTCCGAATATTACAAGGAGGATAACAGACCCTGAATAAAGGCATATAAATTATTGAATAATAAAAGAAAACTAAAAACTAAATGATTTTTTCAACTTGCAATCAATACAGTATCAAGGGAATTTTCTTGATACTGTTACTAATGATTTCCACTACATTCATACAGGCCCAAAAAGCAGATCTTTCTTTCAGCATTCACTTAAAAAAAGCGAATCTGAAAGAATTCATATTTGAAATAGAAAAAGCCTCCGGCTACTCTTTTATTTATGGAGAGGAAATCATCCTTAAACATCCTATAACCCTCAGTCTAAGAAAAGCTCCATTAAGCCTGATTTTACAGAAAGCTTTTGCTGGACAGAATATCAGTTTCAAAATAAACAAAAATCACATTATATTAAAAAAATACGCTCTACAATCCAGCAAGAAATCTTTTACCCTGAACGGGTATGTATTGGACAGTATATCGAAAGAAACATTGATAGGTGCCAATATTTATGATCAGAAAAACGGAGTGGGTACTACTACCAATCCTTTCGGATACTTTAGCATCACATTGCCTGAGGGAGGCACTAAACTAAACTTTTCATATATAGGCTATGCAGTAAAACAAGTGTCTTTGCACCTATGGAAAGATACTATGCTGACCATCCAACTCCGCAATGACAACCAACTGAACGAGGTCATTATCTTGTCCGACAAACCCGAAACGGGTATTCAAAGCAGTCGTATGGGAGCAAGCAGTATTCCTATTCCCCACATAAAAAACACACCGGCATTGATGAGTGAGGCAGACGTACTAAAATCCATCCAACTACTGCCCGGTGTACAAAACGGAATGAACGGAACCAGTGGGTTATATGTACGCGGAGGAGGTCCGGACCAAAATCTTTATTTATTAGACGGTGTACCTTTATATAATGTAGATCATACACTGGGCCTGTTATCGGTCTTCACTCCGGAAGCCGTGAAAAAAGTCGATTTATACAAAAGTAGCTTTCCGGCACGATTCGGCGGACGTCTTTCATCTATTGTCGATGTCCGTACCAATGACGGAAACATGCAGCTCTATCATGGAAGCTTGACTATCGGTCTTCTCACTTCACATCTGCAATTTGAAGGACCTATATGGAAAGATCATACTTCCTTCATTATCTCAGCACGACGCAGTTATATTGACTGTTTCCTCCCACTAGTTATGCCAAAGGACGAACGGGGCGGTTATAGTTTGTATGACATCAACGCCAAGCTAAATCATCGCTTTAGTGAACAAGATCGCCTTTTCATCTCTTTCTATAAAGGAAAAGACCACGTCTACTATAAATACAAAGATGAAGATAAGTTCAAGCAAACTCACAATTGGGGAAACATATTACTGAACACACGCTGGAATCATGTTTTCACACCCCAACTATTCAGTAATACTACGCTGGCATACAATCGTTATGTTTTTGATATCAGACAAGAGGAAACTTCCAGCATACAACAACCTGATGGTTCCACAATCATCAATGGTTCCCACAATCTGTTTCACTCCGGCATCAATGATCTTAGCGTTAGTACGGATTTTGATTATCATCCGCTACCGGCACACAACATCAAATTTGGAGGGAAATACATATATCATCAGTTCGCTCCGGAAGTGCAGACCGGAAATCAACACAATTCCGACAATGGATATCCACAAACTAACGACAATTATAGTTTGAACAATTCTCATATCCATGCTCATGACTTTTCCTTGTATGCCGAAGATGATCTTATTCTGAACGAACATTGGAAAATAAATGCCGGATTGCACTTTTCATTTTTTAATGTACAAAAACAGACTTATCTTTCTTTGCAACCCCGTCTTTCCATAAGTTTCCAAGCGACCTCAAATATCATCTTAAAAAGTTCTTTTTCACAGATGAGCCAGTGTACCCAATTATTATCTACTGCATCACTGGCCATGCCTTCCGACCTTTGGGTGCCCGTCACACGCCACATCCGCCCCATGAAATCTTTTCAATATGCTGTAGGAGTATACTATACCGGTATCAAGAATTGGGAATTTTCCATAGAAGGATACTATAAAGATATGTATAATGTATTAGAATATAAAGACGGAGAAAGTTTTCTAGGTTCTTCCCATAACTGGGAAGACAAAGTAGAAATGGGCAAAGGACGTTCATTCGGAGTGGAGTTTATGGCACAAAAAACTGCAGGGCTCCTTACTGGATGGATTAATTACACCCTATCCAAATCCGACCGGCAATTCAGTACGGACGGGATCAATAATGGTAAACGTTTCCCTTACCAATATGACCGCCGACATACCTTGAATCTCACTCTAAATTATCAATTGACACGACGGATCGACTTCAATATGTCATGGACTTATGCATCAGGTTGCATGGCAACACTTCCTACAGAGAAGACACATATAGAACTACCACCTACCAATGTACCACCTTCCTGGATTATGGATAATTTGAACAAAGGAGATATGGATCATTCTAGTTCACGAAATAACTACAGATTGCCTGCAAGCCACCAATTGAATATAGGATTCAACTTCCATAAACAGACCCGGCACGGAGAACGGATATGGAATATCAGTATCCTAAATGCCTACAATGCCATGAACCCCAACTTTGTCTATATCAGCAGGGAAGCACAAACAGGAAAGCCTATATTGAAAAAAATGACAATCTTGCCATGTATTCCTTCATTTTCATACACTTATAAATTTTAAAATCCAATGAAAAAATACTTTTTATTTCTTTGTGTATTTGTTATTTTAAGCGCATGTACCAATACCATTGGTTATTTACCCGATGATGAACCTAAAAAACTGATCGTAAATGCCATGATGCAAACTGAAAATAACGATAACCGGATTTATCTGCATTACACAGGATGGACAGCTACCACTCCTGTCACCGATGGTATCATACACCTGTATATCAACGGAAAACTGTCAGAAACAATCACTGCGGAAGATGATTACTACCCAGTAAAAAGCATATTCCGAACAGGAGATAAAGTGAAAATAGAGGCTTCTTCAGAAAATGGTAAATATAAAGCAAAAGCGGAAACACGCATCAGTGCACCCTTACAGATTATAAATGTAGATACAACCTATATAAGTTTAAGAGATTATAACAGCTGGGTAGGAGGCAAGCCTGTATATGACAATTATCTTCGGCTTAACATTCAATTAAAACAACCCGATATAGAGGCAGAGAATACATACTATCGTCTTGAAATAAAACAGATTTTTTATTCTCATAAATGGCATGACGGCAGGGACACTCTCAGTATTGACACGACTTATAACTATAATTATATTTATGACACCGCCTTGACAGACGGCAAACCCGGACATGCTATAGATGAAGGATTCGAGCTTATTCAGAAATGGAACAATTATTTTGGCCTTTTTAAAAGCTGTTATTTTAAAAACAGGGAATATAACATGACGATAGATTTAAAAGAAGACATCAACTATATACATATAGATTCTCAGAAAGCAGAGCGATATATCAGTATCCGGTTTTACAGTATTTCAGAAAGCGAACATAGATATTTGTATGCCATGTCCTCTGCATTAGATTTTGATGCCGAAAATTTTATTTATGCAGTTCCCCTTATTCCCAATAATATAAAAGGAGGAATAGGTATATTCAGTATTGCCAACCAAGTAAAATACAAATTGAAAGAAGAAAATTGCCAAGACAGATACTAAGAAGAAGGCTTCAGTTCCTCTCATACAATAAATCAAAACTAAAAGTTCTAAAATGAATAGCACATCTATTTACATTTTAGTAGCTTTGCATCCGATTATAACATTAACAAACATGCCCAACACGGCAATGGAGGCAACTGAACTACTCAAAGAAATACAGAAGCATGATTCCCAACAGGCTTTCCGGTCTTTATACGATATGTATTATGACCGTTTCTTTCGTATCGCCTTTTATTACCTTCAACGGGATGAATGGGCTCAAGAAGTAATTTTAGATGTTTTTACCACGCTTTGGAATCATCGAAAAAGTCAGCTTATTCCCGATGATTTTAATAAGTACAGCTATATATTAATAAGAAATGCCGCTCTGAACTATTTGGAAAAAGAACAAAGGAGGGAAGCCTCGCCTCTGGAAAATATGCCGGAAATATCTTCTTCCAACCTTTCTCCTGAAGAACAAATGATGAATGAAGAGTTATTTAACATTTATGAGAACTCACTGAATGAATTACCTGAACGTTGCCGAACAATCTTTATTAAAGTCCGCGAAGAAAAACAAAGTTATGCTTCCGTTGCCGAAGAACTTAATATAAGCCCTAAAACAGTAGATGCCCAGTTACAAAAAGCTGTAACCCGACTCAAAGAAAAAATTAACAATTATTTTAGAAATAGACGATAGGGAGTTTTCCAGATTCTCCTGTCTTTATCAATAGAAACTAATAAACTAAAAAGACATGAGAACAAATACACGTTTAGTATTACCATTTTTTTATGCCCTGCTTATAAGTGCATGTAGTAACAACGACAACTATCCCAAAGAGTATATAGGCTTTGAAAAACAATTCATATCACACACCTATGATACAAAGAACGAGGAAGAAACCCTTACTTTAAAAATAATAGCTGCCGAAAAACAAGACACAGACCGTAAACTGACCATTAGCAGTTCTACAAGTAACAATAGCTTCCACATTCAAAATGCCCATCCGGTCATCTTGAAAGGAAAGAAATCAGTAAAAATAGATATCATTCTTTATCCTAAACAAATAAAAAGCGTACAACGTATCATACGGTTGATCTGTACTCCTGACGGAAAAGACGCAAAAATTTCTGAAATTTCTATCCGTCTGCAAAAGAAGTAGTATCTTTGTCCTGCAAATAAAATAACATGAATTCACCGAAATCAGACAAAGAACTGGACGAATGGTTGGAATTATTATCTTCTTCCACTCATTCACCGCAGGGAAAATTCTCGGCGGAGAAAAGTTATAATATATTGCAACAACGTCTTCAACCGGCATACCGCAAGCACAAAATACTTTCCATTCGGTATACAGTTGCTGTGGCTGCCGGTTTCGTCCTGCTTATAGGTTTCGGTTGGATGTTTTATTTTTACCAACGTCCGGTACGTACACTGATTGTTTCCACCAATATACAAACTCAATGCATCCAATTACCGGATGGCTCTAAAGTAACCCTAAACCGACATTCCCAATTGAGCTATCCGGAAACTTTCAACAAGGAACGAATCGTAAAGCTGAATGGAGAAGCTTATTTTGAAGTCAGTAAAAATCCTAAAAAACCATTTCGTGTCAAAGCAAACGGAGTTACCATCAGGGTATTAGGCACGCATTTTAATGTCAATGCCTATGCCGCCGATTCTTTAGTAGAAACAACCCTGCTGGAAGGTAGTGTATCCGTCAGTAACAATGCCAACGGTAAACAAATGATATTAAAGCCCAATGAAACAGCCATTTATCGTAAATCGACTGGAATATTGTCTATGCACATTAATGCAAATGCACAGAACGAAATAAGTTGGCGTGAAGGTATTCTTTCTTTTAATGACATATCTATGGGAGAAATCGCTCGTCAACTATCCCATCATTTTAATGTCACCATACAGATAAAAAGCGAACAGTTACGTAATTATAAATTAAATGCACGTTTCAAGCAAAACGAAACGTTGGAAGAAATTCTAGAAATGTTGGCTCCCATCGTAGGTTTTACTTATCACATGCCCCAATCCAATCTTATTGAACTAAAGCAAGAAAACTAAAAAACAAATGATTTCTTCACTTTATAAGAAACACAGTATCACTTTTTTTTACTTAATGCTGTTACTAGTCTTTTCCCATTCATTCATATCAGCACAAACTCCGGATATGCCTTTTAATATTTATCTGAAACAGGCTAGTTTAAAGGAGTTTACAGCTAAAATAGAACAACTGTCAGAGTATTCTTTTATTTATGGCGAAGAAGTTGTACTCAAACATCCCATAACTCTCGATCTGAAAGAAACCCCATTAACAACTATTCTACAAACAGCTTTCATTAAACAAGACATCAGTTTCGAGATTACCAAACACCATATCATATTGAAAAAAACAACGTCACTTCCTATAAAACAACATTTTACACTAAACGGTTATGTATTGGACGAAATATCGAAAGAAACACTGATAGGTGCCAATATCTATGACCAGCAAAATAAACAAGGAACAATCACAAATCCATTCGGATTCTTCAGTATCACACTGCCCGAAGGAAACACTGAACTGAATTTTTCCTATATAGGTTACGGTTCAAAACAAATAGCATTGTATTTATGTAAAGATACGCTGCTGACTGTCCAACTTAAAAACGATAATACATTGGAAGAAATCGTTGTCCTTTCTGATAAAATGGAAACAGGCTTTCAAAGTAGCCGTATGGGAGCAAACAATATACCTTTGACACATATTAAAAATACCCCTGCTTTACTGAGTGAGGCAGATGTATTAAAATCAATCCAGCTTCTGCCCGGTATACAAGGAGGTATAACCGGTACCAGTGGCCTGTATGTACGTGGAGGAAGTCCCGATCAGAATCTTTATCTGCTAGACGGTGTACCCTTATATAATGTGGACCATACACTAGGTATTCTCTCCATCTTTACCCCAGAATCGGTCAAGAAAGTCGATTTGTATAAAAGCAGTTTTCCTGCCCGTTACGGAGGAAGACTGTCCTCCGTCATTGATGTACGCACTAACGATGGAGATATGAGGAATTATCACGGCAGTCTGACCATCGGGCTGCTGACTTCCCGAATGCACTTTGAGGGTCCTCTATGGAAAGACCGGACATCATTTATTATTTCTGCCAGACGCAGTTATGCCGATTTAATTATCAAGCCTTTCATGGATAAAGATACGAAAGGAGGTTACTACTTATATGATATCAACACAAAACTAAATCATCGATTCAGTGACCGTGACCGCCTGTTTTTCTCCTTTTATCATGGCAAAGATCATGCCAGCTTTACAAATACTTCTTCTTATTACTTTGAAGAAGAAAAGGAGACAGACACAAGAGAGAGACAAGTCATGGCTTGGGGAAGTACATTAGGGGCATTACGTTGGAACCACATAGTCAGTAATCGTCTGTTCCATAACATCACCCTATCCTATAACCGTTTCCGATTCAATATAAAAAACAATTTCACGTCCGCCAACAAACACCTTGACAGCCAATATTATTCCGGTATAGAAGATTGGGGATTAACATCTGACTTCGACTTTCATCCATCCCCCTCCCATTTCATCAAATTCGGAGGAAACTATCTCTACCATACGTTCCGCCCCGAAACCCAACATACATTTGTGCACTCTCCGAATGAACAAGAACAACCTGATAAAACATACACCATCGGAGGAAATGAAGCGACACACTCACACGAAATTTCCCTTTATGTAGAAGATGATTTCAAATGGAACGAACAATGGAAAACAAATATAGGCGCACATTTCTCACTCTTCCAAGTACAAAAGCACACTTATGCCTCCTTGGAACCTCGCATTACCGTTAGTTTCAAAACCAGTCCCAACCTTACTTTCAAGGCGGCCTATACCCACATGACACAATATGTACATTTACTTTCTTCATCCAATCTCTCTCTCCCCACTGATCTATGGGTACCGGTCACACAGAAGATCCGCCCGATGCAAGCATGCCAATTTTCTATCGGGGGTTACTATACAGGTATTCAAGGATGGGAGTTTTCTGTAGAAGGCTATAGCAAAATGACGAAAAACGTATTGGAATACAAAGATGGTAATACTCTAGTCGGTAATTCCATTCATTGGGAAGAGAAAGTAGAAATGGGCAAAGGACGCAATTTCGGCATAGAATTCATGCTGGAAAAGAAAACCGGACGTACTATCGGATGGATAAATTATACTTTGGCTAAAGCCGACCGTATATTCAGTAAAGGAAATGTAAATGGAGGGAAACGTTTTCCCTATAAATACGACAGACGCCACTCCGTGAACATCACGATAAACAGGCGCCTCAACAAAAAAGTATACATGAGCGCTTCTTGGATTTACGCTTCAGGAAATACTGCCACCCTGCCCAAAGAGAAAGCAACCATCATTCTCCCCGAAGGAAGCTATGGATGGGGACATATGGGAAATACAGGCAACGGGGTTGTTTTTCCCATTGAATATAGCTCTTCTCGAAATAACTACCGTCTGCCCGCCAGTCATCAGTTGAATCTAGGATTCAACTTTCACAAAAAGACAAAACATAGAGAACGGATTTGGAACGTCAGTATTATGAATGCCTATAACTCTTTGAATCCCAATCATGTATTTATAGATTATTACACGGATGAGCAATCGGAAGGAAAAAAGATTCCTGTGATAGTAACCATACTATTTTCCGCCTTGACGCACATTATTCACAAACCTACCTTTGCGC